>Ga0209780_1001193_pt1 | contig 16600 bp, 16 predicted proteins | sample WorMetexBAHAMAS2_FD_187384 | JGI IMG/M metagenome (GOLD analysis project Ga0209780, IMG submission 187384) | Marine gutless worms symbiont microbial communities from Max Planck institute for Marine Microbiology, Germany - Inanidrilus exumae... | ecosystem: Host-associated > Annelida > Digestive...
CTACAACACGGCGAGACCGCACAGCAGCCTCGGATACCGGCCACCCGCACCGGAGACCGTCATCCCGGGAAGGCCTGATCGGGCCTCCGTTGTGTGGGGACTACAGCCCCATCAGGCCTTCCCTGCAGACCACGGACTAACCTAAAACTTGGTACGACGCATGGGGGCGGGTCAGATCTCGTTTTGCGGTCCCGAAGAACGGCCCCTGCTGCATGCCATCGAGACGCTGATCGGCACCCGCATCCCGGCTCGGACCGAGCCTGCGACAAGCAGTCCCCAGCCCGCCGCCGCGGCCTCGAAGGCCCCGCGCGGGGCGCGCAACGCCCAACGCAATGGCCGCCGTAAGGCCCCATCCAACAAACCTGCGGCACCCGCCGGCCATGGACCGGCGCTGGACAACCTGCCGTTCATGCGGGACCCCTCGGCACCGCGGCGCGGCCGTAGACCGGCCGGCAAGGCATCCCGACCGGCGCGGGCTAACCTCGCTTAATCGCGAACGCCATGTAGTTGATGGCCACGTCGCGGCCGATGAACCACTGGTCACGCAGCGGGTCGTAGATCATCCCGCTCAGGTCGATGATCTTCGGGCCCGTTGGCCGGAGGCCCGCTGCGAGTTCCGAGGGCTTGACGAACTTGCGCCAGTCGTGGGTGCCGGCCGGCACCCACCGCAGCACGTACTCGGCGCCGATCTTGGCCAGCGCCAGCGACCGCAGCGTGCGGTTGATGGTGGAGACCGCCATGGCGCCGCCGGGGGCCATCAGTGTCGCGGCGGCCGCAAGAAACGCATCCAGGTCGGTGACGTGCTCCACCACCTCCATGTTGGTGACCGCATGGAAGCGGCGCCCCTCATCCGCCAGGGACTCCGGCGTGGCGGAGCGGTAGTCGATATCCAGCCCCATCTGCTGCGCGTGCAGCGCGGCCACCCTGATTCCGTCTTCGGCGGCATCGATGCCGGTGACGCGGGCGCCCAGCCGCGCCAGGGGTTCGGCCAGAAGGCCGCCGCCGCAGCCGATGTCGAGGATGTCCAGGCCGTCGAGCGGCCGCTCGGCCAGCGGGTCGCGGCCGAAATGGGCAGCGATGTGGTCGCGGATGTAGCGGACACGAACGGGGTTCAACCGGTGCAGCGGCCGGAACGGCCCGTCGGTGTCCCACCACGTTTCGGCCAGCGCGGCGAAGCGGGCGATTTCCTCGGCCGAGGCGGTGCCGGACGCGGATGTCCGGGTCCGGGAGGAAGCAGAACGCCGGCGGGGCGTCGGGCTCATGGGTTTGGCCTTGTTGTCCGGTGCGGGCTCGTCGGCGCGGATCGTCGGCACCATATGATCGTCGGGCGACCTTGTCTCGCCCCGTTGCTGCGAGTATGTAAGGGCCGCTCCCGCCAAGGCAATCCTCTCCGCGGCGCTTTCATGCAAACCCAGGCAATGGTCAGGTACCGACTGGGCGGTGGCGAGCAGCGACTATAAACGGGGGCGACGGGGCGCGACCCATGGCACGGCTGGTAAAGAAGTTCGGTGGCACGTCGGTCGGCGATATCGACCGCATCAATGCCGTCGCGGCGCGGGTCAAGCGCGCCGTGGATGAGGGCCACGAGGTGGCGATGGTGGTGTCGGCCATGGCCGGCGAAACAAATCGCCTGGTGGGGCTGGCGACCGACGTCAGCCGCCTGCACGACGCCCGCGAATACGACGCGGTGGTGGCCAGTGGCGAGCAAGTGAGCGCCGGCCTGGTGGCTATGGCTTTGCAGTCCTTAGGCGTTGCCGCTCGCTCCTGGGCCGGTTGGCAGATCCCCATGGTCACCGATGGTGCCCACGGAAAGGGGCGGCTGCTGGACATCGACGGCCGCGAACTCAGGGAGCGAATGGCGCGCGGTGAAGTGCCGGTTATCGCCGGTTTCCAAGGGCTTGGACCCGACAATCGGATCACCACGCTGGGCCGCGGCGGCTCGGATACCACGGGCGTCGCGCTGGCCGCGGCGCTGGATGCGGACCGCTGCGATATCTACACCGACGTGGACGGTGTCTACACCACCGATCCGCGGATCGTTGCCAAGGCCCGGAAGCTGGATAAAATCACTTTCGAGGAGATGCTGGAGATGGCCTCGGTGGGGGCCAAGGTTCTGCAAACCCGGGCGGTGGAGCTGGCCATGAAGCACGGCGTCCGCCTACAGGTGCTGTCCAGCTTCGAGGACGTGCCCGGCACACTCGTTGCCAGTGAGGATGAAGTCTTGGAACAGGAGCTGGTAAGCGGCATTGCCTACAGCCGCGACGAGGCGAAGATCACCCTGGTGCGGGTCGCCGATCGACCCGGTGTCGCGGCGTCGATCTTCGGACCGCTGGCGGAAGCCAGCATCAATGTGGACATGATCGTCCAGAACGTCGCCCCGGAAGGCGATACCACCGATCTCACCTTCACCGTCACCAAGGCCGACCTAGACCGCGCCGTGCAGGTGATCGAGGACCATCGCGGCGATATCGAATACGCCGACCTGCGCTCGGACGCCAATGTGGTCAAGATATCGGTGATCGGCGTCGGGATGCGCAGCCACGCCGGCGTCGCTCAGCGGATGTTCCACACCCTGGCCGAACGCGGCATTAACATCCAGGTGATCTCCACCTCCGAAATCAAGGTCAGCGTGCTGGTCGAGGAGGCGTACACCGAACTGGCGGTTCGGGCGCTGCACACCGCCTACGGCCTCGACGCCGACTGAGCCTATGGAGGCCCTGTCCCCCGATATCCGGCTTGACGCCCTGTGGCGTCGCGGCTGCGAGTTCCTCGGCTGCCGCTATGCCCTCCTCGGCGGGGCCATGTCGTGGGTTTCCGAGCACAATCTTGTTGCCGCCATCTCCAACGCCGGCGGCTTTGGCGTCATCGCATGCGCGTCGTTGGGGCCCGACGAGCTGGCGGCGGAAATCGTGGCGACGAAGGCGCTCACCGATCGGCCGTTCGGCGTCAACCTGATCATCATGCATCCGGAGCTGGATGCGCTGATCGACACCTGCCTTGATCACGGCGTCGGCCACGTGGTGCTCGCCGGTGGCGTGCCCGGCCGTGCCGCCATCGCTCGGCTCAAGGACCGCGGCTGCCGGGTGATCTCGTTTGCGCCGGCGCTGGCCATCGCGCGCCGGCTGGTGCGCAACGGTGTCGACGCGTTGGTCATCGAAGGGGCCGAGGCCGGCGGCCATATCGGGCCGGTGGCCACCAGCGTGCTGGCGCAGGAGATCCTACCGCAGATGGGCGAGGTGCCGGTGTTCGTTGCCGGCGGCATCGGCCGTGGCGAAGCCATCCTCACCTACCTCGAGATGGGCGCCAGCGGCTGCCAGTTGGGCACCCGGTTCGTCTGTGCCAACGAATCCATCGCCCACGAGCGGTTCAAGCAGGCGTTCATCCGCGCCAACGCCCGCGACGCCGTAACCTCGGTGCAGGTGGATCCGGACCTGCCGATGATCCCGGTTCGCGCCCTGTTCAACAACGGGTCGCGGCGGTTCCTCGAAACCCAGCGCCAAGTGGCGACGCGGTTCCGCGACGGCGAGCTGTCGCAAGAGCAGGCGCAACTGGAGATCGAGCTGTTCTGGGCCGGCGCCCTGCGCCGCGCGGTGATCGATGGCGACGTAGAGAACGGTTCGCTGATGGCCGGCCAGAGTGTCGGCATGGTGACACGCGAGCAGCCCACCGCGGAGATCATCGACGAACTGATCGATCAGGCACGTTCCGTCCTCGCTGCCCGCGCGATTCCGCGGGCCGGTTGACCCATGCAACAGGGGCAGACCTTCCTCGTTCTGCGCCGGCTGCTGGCGCGGATCCGCGATATCATGGCCGGCGAAGGCGATCCTCAGGATCGCCTTAATCGCTTGGTAGCGGTGATTGCTGCGGATACCGCGGCGGAGGTGTGCTCCGTCTACATTCGGCGCGCCGGCGACGTGCTGGAGCTGTTCGCCACCCACGGCCTGCGGTCGACGGCGGTGCATTCCACCCGGCTGCGTTTCGGCGAGGGGCTGGTGGGCGAAATCGCCGCTTCCGCAAGGCCGCTGGCACTGGCCGAAGCCCAGAACCACCCGTCCTTCGCCTTCCGCCCGGAAACGGGGGAGGAGATCTATCACTCGTTCATGGGCGTACCGGTGCTGCACGGCGGCCGGGTTGTGGGCGTGCTGGCGATCCAGAACGTGCAGCCGCGACGCTATGCGGACGAGGAGATCGAGGCGCTGCAAACCGTTGCCATGGTCCTGGCGGAACTTGTTGGGCGCGGCGATCTCATCGCCCGCGAGGAGATGGTGCCCACGGTGGGCATCGCCCTGGTTCCGGTCCGCCTGGAGGGGGTGAGCTTCAACGACGGGATCGGCTTCGGCACCGCCGTTCTGCATCAGCCGCGATACATGATCCGCCGCCTGGTGGCCGAAGACACCCGGGTTGAGCACGACCGCCTGCGGCAGGCCGTCGGCGAGATGCATGGCGCGCTGGACGAGATGTTGCGGGCGGACGACCTGTCGGGCGGAGGCGAGCATCGCGAGGTGCTGGAAGCCTACCGGATGATCGCCGAAGACGTGGGCTGGCTGCGGCGCATCGGCGAGGCGATCACCTCCGGCCTCACCGCCGAGGCCGCCGTCCACAAGGTGAACAACGACATTCACGCCCGCCTCGGCTCGGTGTCCGACCCCTATCTGCGCGAACGGGTGCACGATCTGGAGGACCTGGCCAGCCGTCTGCTGCAACACCTGGTGGGGGCCGAGGACGCGGCGCCCGAGTTGCCGGAGGACGAGGACTGGGTGCTTGTGGCGCGCAACCTGGGTCCGGCGCAACTCCTGGAATATGACCGGTCGCGGTTGCGCGGCCTGGTGCTCGAGCAGGGATCGCCCAACGCCCATGTGGCAATCGTCGCCCGTGCCCTGGACATCCCGGTTGTCGGTCAGGCGCAGGAAGCCCTGTCCCGGGTCGCGCCCGGCGACGTAGTCATCGTCGATGCCGATCACGGCCAGGTCATCGTCCGTCCCGACGACGACGTGCGGCAGGCGTTCGCCGAAAGCCTTCGCGCCCGGAACGAGCGACAGGCCGCCTACGCCACCATCAAGGACCAGCCGGCGGTAACCGGCGACGGCGAGCGGGTGCTGGTGAACATGAACGCCGGATTGCTGGTGGACATGACGCACCTGGACGAATGCGGCGCCGACGGGGTCGGGCTGTATCGCACCGAGGTGCCGTTCCTGGTGCGCTCCGAGGTGCCCGATGTGGAAGCCCAGACCCGGCTCTATGGAAAAGTGCTGGACTACGCCGCCGACAAACCCGTGACCTTTCGGACGCTCGACGTTGGCGGTGACAAGCTCCTGCGCAGCTGGGCCAGCGGCGAGGACAATCCGGCCATGGGCTGGCGGGCCATTCGTGTTTCCTTCGACCGTCCTGCCATCCTCCGCCAGCAGCTTCGGGCGTTGATCCGCGCCGCCGCCGACAAGGACCTGCGGGTGATGTTTCCGATGATCGCCAACGTGGAGGAATTCGACCACGGCCGGCGACTGCTGGATCGCGAGCTGGAACGCGAACGCCGGCGCGGCTCGGTTATGCCGTCGTCGGTCCGGGTCGGCGCGATGATCGAGGTGCCGTCGCTGCTGTTTCAGTTGGACGCGTTGCTGCAACGGGTCGACTTCGTATCCGTCGGGACCAACGATCTGGTGCAGTTCCTGTTCGCCAGCGACCGTGTCAGCGCCCGTCTGCACGAGCGCTACGACGAGCTGTCACCGGTGGTGCTTCGCGTGCTGCGGGATATCGCCCAGAAAAGCGACGCCGCCGGCGTCGAGGCCAGTGTCTGCGGCGAGATGGCGGCGCAGCCGCTCGGCGCCATGGCGCTCCTGGGAATCGGTTTTCGCAATATTTCCGTCGCGCCGTCGGGGGTTCCCGCCGTGAAACTGATGGTCGGCAGCGTAATGCTGTCACCCCTGACCGAGTACATGGAACGGCTTTACGACGAGAACCAGATGTCGGTTCGCCAGAAAGTCCGCGCGTTTGCACTGGATCATGGTGTGACGATTTAACGAACGCCGCTTTATCCCTTGAAAAGTCTTCTCATTTGACAAGAATGCATGACAGGAGATTGGGTGTCTCCCATAGGACGGCCGAGGTATGAACGTCGAGACCGATACCGTCCGCGAGTACAGGATCGCGAAGGCGTTGCGCCAAGCGCGGCGCGCGGTCGGCGAAGACGTGGAGAACGCAGCGGTCGTGCTGCGTATTCGAGCGTCCTATCTGCAGGCAATCGAGGATGGCCGGTTCGAAGATCTGCCGGGTGCCACCTATGCCGTCGGTTTTGTGCGTGCGTATGCCGAACATCTGGGACTCGACGGCAATGAGGCGGTGCGGCAGTTCAAGGCGGAAACGTCCGGCCTGAACGGCTCTGCGGACCTGCATTTCCCCTCACCCGAATTGGAGAGCGGCTTTCCCGGCGGTGGGGTCCTGCTGGTGGGGGTGTTGCTCGCCGCCCTGGCCTATGCGGCTTGGTATGTCGCCAATGACCGTGAGGGCGGCCTTGCGGAGCTGGTCTCCGAGGTGCCGGATCGCCTGGTCTCCTTGGTGTCGAGCAGCGATCTCGACGAACCGGCGGTCGGTGCCGCCGATGATTCCCGCATCGAAGAAACCGCCCGGGACACTGCGGCGGTTCCCTCCGAACCGGCGTCCTCCACGCCGGCGCCGGAGGTTCGAGCCGATGACCCGGAACCGGCCGAGCCCGCGCCGCCGGCGGAGCGTACGACAGCCGTGGAGGTGACCTCGATTCCACCGGCCACCGCGGAGCCCGAAAGCCAACCGGTGAAACGACCCGACGCGCAGGTGGCCGGGACCGCCGATGCCGTATCGCCGGTCGCGCAGCCTTCGGTCACCAGGACTGTCGCCGTGGCGCCCCCGGCACGGCGTCCGGAGGTCACCGAAGACGAGGCCGCGGCGGACGTGACCACGGCCGGCGAGCAGCGGGCGAGTGTGCCGCCGACGCCGCCGGTGCCGCCGACCGCGGCTGGATCGCGGATTGAGCTCCGGGCGACCGGGGAAAGCTGGATCGAGATCCAGGATCGTCGCGACGGTCGCATTCTGGTGTCGCGGTTGCTGCGACCCGGCGAGTCCATCCGCGTGCCCGACCGGCCCGATCTGTCACTGACCACGGGCAATGCCGGCGTTCTGGAAATCCGCGTGGATGGCGTCTCGGTGCCGCCTCTGGGTGGCCCCGGTGCAGTGGTGCGGGACGTGGTCCTGATCCCGGCGCAGTTGCGCTCCGGGGACCGGCTCGCCAATTAACCAAGAACAGGAACACGCTCTCGGGCCTCACCGGCCCGAGGACGCGGTGGTATTGCGATTGACCGAACGGTACGGGTTGCGGCACAACTCCGGCCGGCTTCCAGGCGATGCGGCCGGTGGGCGTCCGGCGCGGTGAGCCAATCGGCAAGGGGTAGAGGTTTGGTGGCAACGGACGAGGTGCAGTCGAGCGCGACCGCCGTGTCTGCAAGGGCCGGGCGTCGGCGCAGCATCCCGGTGCAGATCGGCAACGTCGTGGTTGGTGGCGATGCACCCGTGGTCGTCCAATCCATGACCAATACCGACACCGCCGACGTGGACGCGACGGTGGCGCAAGTGGCGGCATTGGCCCGTGCCGGCTCGGAGGTGGTGCGGATTACCGTCGATCGAGAGGACTCGGCCAGGGCGGTGCCGTCGATCCGCGAGCGGTTGGACCGGCTCGGCGTCGACGTGCCGTTGGTGGGCGATTTCCACTACATCGGCCACAAGCTGCTGACCGACCACCCGGCATGCGCCGAGGCGTTGGCCAAGTTCCGCATCAACCCCGGCAACGTGGGGTTCCGCGAGAAGCGCGATCGGCAGTTCGCGACAATGATCGAGGTGGCGCTGCGGTACGACCGGCCGGTTCGCATCGGCGTCAACTGGGGCAGCCTGGATCAGGATCTGGTGGTCCGGATGATGGACGACAACGCCCGCGCGCCGGTGCCGAAGAGCGCCGACGAGGTGACGCGCGAGGCGCTGGTGGTCTCGGCGCTGAACAGCGCGCGACTGGCGGAGGAGCTGGGACTCGGCGCGGATCGCATCGTCCTGTCGTGCAAGGTCAGCGACGTCCAGGCGCTGATCGCGGTGTATGGCGACCTGGCGGCGCGCTGCGACTACGCCCTGCATCTCGGACTCACCGAGGCCGGCATGGGGTCGAAGGGCATCGTCGCGTCGACAGCGGCGATGGCGGTCCTCCTGCAACAGGGGATCGGCGACACCATTCGCGTCTCGCTGACACCGGAGCCGGGCGGCGACCGCACCCAAGAGGTGGTGGTCGCACAGCAAATCCTGCAGACCATGGGCATCCGCTCGTTCATGCCGCTGGTCACCGCCTGCCCCGGATGTGGGCGCACCACCAGCACCGTGTTCCAGGAACTGGCCGGCGAGATCCAGGGCTACGTCCGGGACAGGATGCCGGAATGGCGGCGGGACTACGAGGGCGTGGAAACGCTGACGCTGGCCGTCATGGGCTGCATCGTCAACGGCCCCGGCGAGAGCAAGCACGCCGACATCGGCATCAGCCTGCCCGGCACCGGCGAGGAGCCTGCGGCGCCGGTGTTCGTCGACGGGCGCAAGGTCACCACCCTGCGGGGCGCCAACATCGCCGGCGAGTTCCAGGCGATCGTCGACGACTACGTGCATTCGCGGTATTCCCGGCGTACCACGGCCACGTCCGACGTTGCCGCCCCCGACGCCGCCGAATAGCCGGAACCGCCGCCCATGGCCGCACTTCAGCCCGTCCGCGGCACGCGCGACATCCTGCCCGACGACAACCGGGGCCGCCGCTGGGTGGAGCAGATGGCCTTTCAGACCGCCGGCCGCTACGGCTATGGCGAGATCTCGACACCGGTGTTCGAGTTCACCGAGGTGTTCGCCCGCACCCTCGGCGATACGTCGGACATCGTTACCAAGGAGATGTACACGTTCCAGGATCGCGGCGGCGACAGCCTGACCCTGCGGCCGGAAAACACCGCCGGGGTGGTACGCGCGGTGATCTCCGGCGGGCTCGTCCAGCAGGCGCCGCTGAAGCTGTTCTACCGCGGACCCATGTTCCGTTACGAGCGGCCGCAGAAGGGTCGACTGCGGCAGTTCCACCAGATCGGCGTCGAATTGGTGGGCGTGGCCGAGCCACTGGCCGACGTGGAGGTCATTGCCATCGGCGCCGACATCCTGGCGGCGTTGGGGCTGTCCGACCGGGTGGTGCTGGAACTCAACACGCTGGGCGATACCGATAGCCGGATGGCCTATCGCGACCATCTGGTCGCCTACCTTCAGGACCATCGCGATCGGCTGTCTGCGGAAAGCGTGGAGCGGCTGGCCCGCAACCCGCTGCGCGTCCTTGATTCGAAGGACGAAGCCGATCGCGAGGTGGTCGCCGACGCGCCGTTGATCACCGAATCACTGAACGATACGTCGCGCCGGTTTTTCGAGGCGGTGGTCGGCGGGCTGGAAACCTTGGGCATCCGTTACCGGCTGAACCCGCACCTGGTGCGTGGGCTCGACTACTACTGCCACACCACCTTCGAGTTCACCACCGAGGCCCTGGGGGCGCAGAGCGCGGTGCTGGCCGGTGGCCGCTATGACGGCCTGATGAAACAGATGGGCGGGTCGCCGACGCCCGGAACCGGCTGGGCGGCCGGCGTCGAGCGGCTGGCGATGCTGGTGGAGGGCGCGCCGCCGGCGTCGCGCCCCATCGCCGTGGTGCCGGTGGGCGAGACCGCCGAGGCCGACGCCTTGCGCATCGCGCAGCGGCTGCGGGGCGCGGCGTTCGTCGTCGACATGGGCTATTCGGGCAACGTGGGCAAGCGCATGAAGCGCGCCAATCGGATCAGCGCGCGGGCGGCGATCATCGTCGGCGAGGACGAACTGGCACGCGGCGTGGCGACGGTCCGCGACATGGACACGGGCGAGCAGCAGGAGGTGTCCCTGGACATCTTGGAGGAGCATCTCGCCCCTTTTCGGTAGCCGCCCATGGCTGAGAGGTCCTTGGCTGTCGACGCTCTCGTGGTGGTCGGCGCCAATCACCGGTCGAGTACGCTTGCCGTCCGCGATCGCCTGTTCATCGACGACGATGCGGCGCCGGCGGTGTTCGCCACGCTGCGGCGCCACGGGATCATCCAGGGCATGGCGATGGCCACCTGCGACCGGGTGAAGCTGCACGCCATCGATGCGCGCCCCGAGGCCGCCGACATCCTTCGCCAGGTGTTGGTGGCCAGCGCCGGCCTCGACGACATGACGGAGGGTGGCGCGCTTTACACCCTGAGGGGCGAGACGGCGGTGCGGCACGTGTTTGCTGTCGCCGCGTCGCTGGACAGCCTGATCATCGGCGAACCCTACGTGCTGGGGCAGATCAAGCACAGCCATCGCCTCGCCGAAGCCTCGGGCATGGCCGGCGGCGAGCTCGACGCGCTGATGCGGGCCGCCTACACGGCGGCCAAGCGGGTCCGTTCGGAAACCGCCATTGGAGAACGCCCGGTCTCCATCGCCGCGGCCGCGGTCGGAGTGGCCGAAAGCCTGCACGGCTCGCTTGACCGCAGCGGCGGACTCATCGTCGGCAGCGGCGAGATGGGAGAGATCGTGGCCGAAGCACTCCGCGCTGCCGGGATCGATCGGCTGACGGTGATGCATCCCAAGGAGGCGCGTGCCGAAGCGCTGGCGCGTTCCCTGAGCGCCCACGTGGCGTCCTTCGATGGCTTGGAGGCCGCGCTCGAGACCGCCGACGTGGTGGTGACGTCGCTGGGCACGGGACGCTATGTGCTGGACGCCGGAATGATCCAACGGACGTTGCGCTGACGCCGGGGCCGCCCGATGTTGTTGGTGGACGTGGCGGCACCGGGAGACGTGGACCCGACGGTGTCGCGACTGGAGGATGCTTTCGTCTACGATCTGGACGACCTGGAACGCTTGGCGATGGCCGGCCGGTCGTCGCGGGAAGCGGAGTCGGCGAAGGCGTGGTCCATTGTCGACGAGGCGGTGGCCGCATTCGTGCGTGACCGCAGTATCCGCGAGGCGGCGCCGACGCTCACCGGTTTGCGGCAGCATTTCGAGGATGCCCGAAGCGCCGCGCTGGCGGATGCCGCCGGCGACGCGGAACAGGCGACCCGGCTGCTGATCAACCGCCTCTTGCATCGACCGACGACGGCGCTGCGGGACGCGGCGGGGGGTGACGGCGAAGACGGCGACCATGTCGCGTTGGAGCGGGCCGTGCGGCGGCTCTTTGGGCTCGACGAATCGCAGGAGGATCGATGAGCTTCGATCAAAAGCTGGATCAGGTGGCGGAGCGGTACGACGAGTTGAATGCCATCCTGGCGCAACCCGATGCCGCCCAACGGGACGACTTCGCGCAGTTGTCGAAGGAGCTTTCGGAGCTGTCCCCGGTGGTCGAGGCGGTGGCCGCGTTGCGGGCGGCACGGACCGAGACCGCCGATACGGAGGCCCTGGTCGCCGATCCCGAAACCGATGACGAGATGCGGGCGCTGGCGGAGGAGGAACTGGAAACCCTGCGCGAGTCGCTGGAGGAGCTGGACCACCGGCTGCTGCTGCTGCTGCTGCCGCGCGACGAGGCCGACGAACGCAACGCCATTCTGGAGGTGCGCGCCGGAACCGGGGGCGACGAGGCGGCATTGTTCGCCGCCGATCTGCTGCGGATGTATCAGCGCTATGCGGAGGCCAAGGGCTGGCGGTTCGAGCTGATGGGCACCAATGAAACCGGGTTGGGCGGGTTCAAGGAGGCCACGGCCTCCATCACCGGCCGCGGCGTGTTCGCGCGGCTGAAGTACGAATCCGGCGTGCACCGCGTGCAGCGCGTGCCGGAAACGGAGTCAGGCGGCCGCATCCACACCTCGGCGGCCACGGTGGCGGTGCTGCCGGAAGCGGAGGACGTGGACGTGGCGCTGGAGGACAAGGACCTGCGCATCGACGTCTACCGCTCCAGCGGCCCCGGTGGTCAGTCGGTGAACACCACCGACAGCGCGGTCCGCATCACCCATCTGCCTACTGGCATCGTCGTGACCCAGCAGGACGAGAAATCACAACACAAGAACAAGGCCAAGGCCCTGAAAATCCTGCGGGCGCGCCTGTACGAGGCCGAACGGGCGCGGGTCGATGCCGAACGGGCGGCGACACGGCGCAACCAGGTGGGGTCGGGCGACCGGTCGGAACGCATTCGCACCTACAACTTCCCGCAAACCCGCGTGACCGATCACCGCATCAACCTGACGCTGCATAAGCTGGACCGGATCCTCGGTGGCGAATTGGACGAGATGGTGGACGCGGTGCTCGCCGAAGATCAGGCGGCGCGGCTGGCGGCGGTGGAATGACCGCGACCACCGTCGGTGCGGGCCTCGCCGGCGCCGTCGAGCGGCTGCGACGGGCGGGCGTACCGTCGCCGGGGCGCGAGGCGCGGTTGCTGATGGCCCATGCCGCCGGCCTCGCGGCGGAAGCGGTGTTCGGCTGGCCGGAGCGCACCCTGGACGATGCCGCCCAGGCGCGCTTCGAAGGGCTGGTTCGCCGACGGGCCGATCGCGAGCCGCTGGCCTATCTGTTGGGCGCTCGGGAGTTCTGGAACCTGCCTATCCGGGTGACGGCGGCGACGCTGGTCCCGCGGCCGGAAACGGAAACGCTGGTGGAAGCGGTGCTGGAGGAGGCGGCCGCCATGCCGTCCGGCTGGCCGCGGCGAATCCTCGATCTCGGCACCGGTAGTGGCTGCCTGCTGCTGGCGCTGTTGGCGGAGTTTCCCGGCGCCCGGGGTGTGGGCGTCGATCGGTCGGCCGAAACCCTCGGTGTCGCCCGGCTCAACGCCGAATCGTTGGGGATGGCCGGGCGGGTCGATCTGGTCTGCGGCAACTGGGGCGATGCGCTGGCCGGCGGATTCGACGTGGTGGTGGCCAATCCGCCCTACGTGGCGGAAGACGAGATCGCCGCCCTGGAGCCGGAGGTTTCCTGCCACGAGCCGCGGTTGGCCCTCGCCGGCGGCGCCGACGGCCTGGCGGCGTACCGGGCGATCATTCCCGACCTGAACCGCCTCTTGGCCCGCGAAGGCTGCGTTGCGCTGGAGGTCGGCGCCGGCCAGGCGCCGGCCGTCGCCGCCCTGTTGGCGGCGGCGGGTCTTGAACGTGTTGATTTCAAAAAAGATTTGTCCGGTATCGCCCGCTGTGTCCGGTGTCGGCGTGTCGAGAGCCCGGACTGGGCAAAAAAAGCGCTTGGAATCCAAGTGCTTCCCGACTAGTGTCATACCGAAAGGTGGCTATGGAGCCGCGGCAAAGCGCATTTGAGGGCGCTTTGCGCCAAACCCAATCCCCGCTCTGAACAGGGACCGGCCGGCGGGCTGGGAACCGCCAAGGCCAGGACCGTCATGCCGGACAGAGCGCGGATGAGCGCCAAGATATCAGGCACCAACACATCTGGATCAATGAAGCACGGTTCCAACACCAGGCGTGGGCGGAACAGGGGGAACCCGAAACGGGGCGCCTCCATCAAGGGCCAGACGTTCGAAAGCAATGGACCTGACGGTAAGATTCGGGGATCGGCTCAGCAGGTCCTGGATCGCTACCTCGTGCTTGGTCGCGATGCGACGTCCGCCGGGGATCTCGTATCGGCCGAAAGCTACTTTCAGCACGCCGAGCACTATTTCCGTCTGCTGAACACCGATCACGGAAACGGCACCGATCGTAGTCAGGATCGGGGCCAGGACCGTAGTCAGGATCGGGGTCAAGATCGGGGCCAGGACCGTGGCGCCGATCGCGGTCAGCGGCCACCGTCGACGGCGCCGGAGTCGAAGGACGCCAACCAGACGGAACGTCCCGCCGCGGCACCGCAGGCCGGCGAGACGGAAGCGGTCTCCTACTGACCGTTCCCCCGCGGGGCCTCTGGTTCCGTTTAGATGTCCTCCGCGACGAGCCGATCGCCAACAGACACTGTGCCGCCGCTCTCCACGCGCGCGTAGACGCCACAATCCACGTGGCCGAAAACCTGCTGTAACGTGCGCGGCAGGTTCATGTCGCGCGTGCCGGCGCCGGGGCGCACGTTGGTGGCCGCGCAGCGGTCGATGCGGGCGGTGACATGCAATCGCGCATCGCCGATGGTGATGTCCCGGTCGACCCAGTCGAATTCCGACCACGCGGGCGCCTCGTCCACGTAGACGTTGGCACGGAAACGCAGTGGATCCACATCGGAGCGGACGACGCGCTCAAGGTCGCGCACCGTCGCCAGATTGATGATGGAGACCACCCGATTGCTATGGTCGGAGAACATGTGATCACCGGTCGCCGCGACGACTTTCGGCTTGCCGGCCACTTGGCTTCCCATGTAGGCGGCGAAGAACTCTTCGACCATGCCTCGGCCTACCGGCGTGCGTAGATCGCCCCGCGTCACGGCCTTGCCGTCGCGCAGCACCGTCAGCACGCCGGTTCCCTCGTCGAAGCGCGTCTCCAAGGCGGCCAGGCGCTCGTGGCGCATCAGCATCAGGAAGTTGGTCTTCGGCATCCACTGGGGATTGGCCGGATCGAAGGTGGTGGAGCTCAAGGCCAGCGCGTAGCGTCGGTCGCCGGCGATCCCCTGGTCGGGCTCGAGGGTTACGGAGCCCAGGGACTCGGCGCTCAAGCCCTTCACCGGATACCGACAGAGGCGCGAAACGATGGCCGACATGGGGGCATCCTTGCGGTGGCGGCCGCGCAAGTCAACGGAGGCGGCACCGTGCCGGCGAGCGATGTTCGTTTTATGTTCATTTTGTTTCCGATTCGGTCAAGCTTCGTTCCTGCCTCGGTCCCACCTGACGGCGACCCCCGTCACGGATTGCCGAAAGCGCCTTGGCATCGGGCAACCGCGAGGGTAATCGAAGGACCGCCGCGGCGAATCCACCCAAAGCAGGAAAACGGGAGATCGAATGATCACGCCCACATCGACGACCATCGGCGATTTCACCGTGACCACGGTGATTTCCGGCATGCCGTACTATCAGAACGGCTATGTGGTGCGCCACGACCCCACCGGCGAGCAGGTGGTCATCGATCCCGGCGGCAAGCCGTCGGCCTTCGTCGATGCCGTCAACGGCGGCGGCGGGACGTGTCTGGGCGTGTGGCTGACCCACGGGCATCCTGACCACATCGCCGGGGTGCGTGGGGTGCAGGCGGCATTGGGCCTCGGGTGCCTGGCCCACGAAGGCGAACGGCCGCTGATCGAGCGCGCCGACGAATGGTCGCGGGCGCTGACCGGCGTGCCGTTGAAGGGGCCCGAGAACTGCCTGTATTTCGGCGACGATCCGGCGCTGACGTTGGGCGGAACACCGGTGCGGGTGCTCGACTGTCCCGGCCATACGCCGGGCGGCGTGACCTATGCCTTCGATGGCCTGGCCTTCACCGGCGACACGCTGTTCAACCGCGGCGTCGGCCGCACCGATTTCCCCGGCGGCAATACCCAGACCCTGTGGGATTCCATCGGTCGGCTGGTCAAGGATTTGCCGGGCGAAACCGTGCTGTTCAGCGGCCATGGTCCCACCTGGACCGTCACCGAGGCGCAGGAGTGGTGGCGGCACATGGCCTAGCAGGCTTAGGACTCACGTAGCCTCGTCAGCCGCTCCATTTCCCACGCCCAGTCGTCATAGTTCCGGCCGTACTCCGCCAGCGCTGGCTGGTCCGCGACCTTGTTGGCAAACTTGGCCAGCACGGCCATCTGCTCCTCGGCGATAGCGGGCTTGTCGACGGCCCCCAGCCGCCGCAGCAGGGAGGCGAAGCTCACGACCATGTGGCCTTCGCGGGGTTTCGCCGCCGCCTTGCCGAGGTTCTCGATCATGCCGGGAACGGTCCCCAAGAGCCATTCACCGTAGGCCCGCAGGATGGGAGCCTGCTCGATCAGGTCCCCGCGCTCCCGTTCGAAGTCCTCCCGTTCCACCACCGTTTTGTCCCGGTAGACGACCGGCGCCTCCGGAGACGTGTCGCAATCCCAGCCGGGTCGGGGATTCAGCAGGTCTCGCTGGTCTCTTTCCTTGCGATAGGGAAAGAACGGCATGGTTCGGCAGCGGGACGGTTTGTCGGCGTGAATCCGGCAGAGACTGTCGGCGGCCAGAGCCGGGCAAGGCAGCGACGGCGGGATGTAGGCGGTGGGCGCGATTCGGACCGCCAGGCGCTTCTTGTTACGCATTCGCGCAACGAGCCCCAACTTGGCGGTGACATCGTAGGCCTTGCTCGCCTGCTTGACTGGTGTCCAGACGACAGCCAGCGGGAAACGCCCGGCGTGGGTCAGTGCATCCTTGAGCGTCAGCGGTAGCCAGCCGAAACAGCACTTGCCGCAGGCGGTGCAGAGGAAGCGGTGTTCCATTGGATGCTCCCGCCGCTCAGGCGCCGCAGCACTTCTTGTACTTCCGCCCCGATCCGCAGGGGCAGGGATCGTTGCGGCCGACCTTGGTCACTCGACGGGGCGTGCTCCTGGGATTGATCTGCCCGTCCGCGTATAGCTGAGGCTGCTGAAAAACCCGATTCCGGCGGTGTTTTCGGTGTCCGCTATTGGTAGGAGCGGACGTTTTGCCGCCGCCTCGGTTCGACGCCGAGGCGGTGCTTTGTTCGGTTGGCCAGGGTTTCGGATT
>Ga0209780_1001194_pt1 | contig 16598 bp, 11 predicted proteins | sample WorMetexBAHAMAS2_FD_187384 | JGI IMG/M metagenome (GOLD analysis project Ga0209780, IMG submission 187384) | Marine gutless worms symbiont microbial communities from Max Planck institute for Marine Microbiology, Germany - Inanidrilus exumae... | ecosystem: Host-associated > Annelida > Digestive...
ATGAGAGATAGCGAACGTGAACCTTTTTACGACGATAAGACGCCGTGGACTGGGTGCGGTTCAGAGTGTGTGTCCAGGTGTACAAGTGTCTACACAACATGGCACCTGTATACCTGTCGGCACTCTGCCAACCTGTGTCCGGCGTTCCTGGTCGCCGTCACCTACGCTCAGCTGGTCGTGGTGAACTGCAATTGTGTCAGCTTATAACCACCACAGTCATCGTACAGCTACAGTAGCTACTCTCTTAGACCACGCAAACATAGCTTTAGCTTAACTGATAAATCACGACTTGGTGAACTGTATTAAATTTAATTATGTGCATGTTACTCTGTCTGTCCTAGTCTTTTTCTTGTTTGATGTCTGTCTTGCTGCCATGTGGCGATATAAAGTTTACCAAATTTCATATGCAGGCTTCTTTACAAAGACATGTACTGAGGTGAGACTTTGATATATACTTTTTATTAGGTCGACTCTTCTGAGTGATCGACTTAATTAACTAGTGGGTCTCAAACGTCCGTCCGTCCGTCCGTACGTCCGTCCGTCCACAAAAAATTAATTCGATTTCAATGAAATTTGTCATGTATAAATAGAGGTCGATGAGTGATGCACGACGGTATGCAGTGTGACCTGATCCAAGGTCAAGGTCACGAGCCCTTGAAAGTTGGAAATCCTTCCATCTTCAACAGCTATCTTCTCCGTCATTTACAATGGCAGCTGACAATTGACCACTGATTCTTAAACTACGGCACAATATCTCAATTTGATCGGGCCGGACGTTTGATATTTTTTGTCCTAGTTTTTTGTGTCACGTGACTTTGAACCTGGCAGAAACGTCAGCTGTGAAGAGTCCACAGTTTGTTCCACACGGGACTAATTTATTCATTTCGTTTTTACCCGCGCGATGCTATCCTAGCGCGGTACTTGCCGTCATCGTGTGTCTGCCCGACTTTCTGTTCGTCTCTCTGTCACAAGTCGGTGTTCTACTGAGACGGCTAAACCCAGGATCACGTAAAGTCGCAAACAACACCATACGATAGCCAAGGTACTCGTTTTGTGATGAAAAATGTCGGCGAATTTCCAACGGGGTCAAGCCCAACGAAGGCGACAAAATAGAGGTGGGGTAGTTTGAAATGGCGATTTTCGACCAATATCTCGCTATATCTCAGAAACGGTGCAAGATAGGGACATAGTTATTATAATAGGCTAATAGAAACTCGTATGCGCTGTATCAAATGGCGCTATTTTCAATGACCTTGGGTGACCCATATTGTAGAAATTCCCTATTACTAATTTTTCATTAACACCACATCGCAACTGTAAAACTACAAAATCATTATAAACAGAATCAATATGTAACTGGTTGCAATACAATTCATCACTTACATAACTACCGCATGCTAGGCTACCCCCGCCCAGAAAGCGATGTGCACTTCAGGCCTGGGTCACACGGTCACGCACGTGACCTCTTTAAATTTTGGAAAATGGAAATGCTCACAAACGGTGCAAGATAGACATGCACATGCAATTGAAGACTGATATAAAATCGTATGTGGCTATCTAATGACACTATTACGTGTGACCTTTAGTGGACATGGAGTCCTGGAAGCCTTGAAGGTCGATTACTTTTGCCGTTTGAAACCGTTGTGTCCATCCGCCATGCACGATAGTTCGCGTCCATGCCGGTGCGCTGGCTGAATAATACGCGGCGTATCATCAACAACACTGGTGGCAATCGACATTGGTTGATCACAGTTACGGTCCAGTTGACATCAACATGATTGGTTGTATGTAAGTCTGATGATAACACGCACGACATTGCATGCTGTGCGATAGTTGTGTCTAGTGCAACGATGTGTACAAAACTATTCACGCAGCGGAATAAAACGTGACTTTTGCTAAAGTGCTGCTCAGGCTGAAACGCGATCTGCTTGTATTATTCGTACAACAGTAGGCCTGTGCCAATATTTCAACTGACACAGAGCGTCGAGCGGGTGTCTCGGCGTTAACTGAGCCTCTTGTTAGGCCGCCCGACGTACGTCCTTTTTTAGCGTAAACTTCAAAAAACCCCACCTCTAATCTCCGAGACTACTAATAAGAGCGTCATAAAAGTTATACCACGTGTTACGGCCTAGGTCAAACTCGATAACGGACAGCGAGAATTTCGCCCAAACCTCCCCTAATTTTTGCAGGGGTCAAAAACCTCAAAATTTGGACTCGATTTTTTAAACATTTTTGGCCGTAGTTTCGAAACGAAGCAATATTTCTTAAATCCGTTTAATAGAGTGTAGGGCCGATGATGGGTCTATTTCCATGAAAAATTTGGTAGAGTTCCTACCACCCCTGTCCGAGATCTGTGGTGGAGTTTAGGCCCCCTCTGGGGAAAAATCAGTAAAATCGCAATAACTCAGCCGCGCATCGCCCGATTGCGTTGAAACTGAAGGACTGGGGGCTCGGGTGGCCTCAACTGGCAATGCATCGCTAATCTCCCACATTTCTAGTTCTATTTTAACTTGTATTACTTGCATTATATTAGGCCCTATTGTACTAAGTTTTACGGCTCAAACTTTAAACATCAACTAAAATCCCATCTCTTTCAATCTGCTTTTACCATCTAATCACCCTGACAGGCGATACAAAATGTCGAAAATGGCGTGGTTTTGCGTATTCAAGGTCACTGGAAATAGCGCCATTCGATATCGATAGAGTGCATACGAGTTCGTATTTGCGTTCCATAGTAACTATGCCCCTATCTTGCACCGTTTTTGAGATATAGCGAGATATTGGTCGAACATCGCCGATATGAAGCAACCCCACCTCTATGTGGCGCCCCAGTTCGGCCCGTTGGGGGTGATCCTGTTGAAATTTCGCCGAGATTTTTGGCACCAGAAAACTAGAGTCCCTAGGCTATCATATGGTGTTGTTTGTGTGACCTTACGTTTAGCCACACAATAACCGAGACAAAATAACTACCGTACTTATAGTTCACGTCTGCCAATCTCTGCATACTAATGAAGATATATCTTTACTGAGCTGAGAGGATTTCATGTGTCCCAGCTGACGAAATATTCTGCTCTTGAGTAAGAACTACAGTGCAATAGTCATGTTACTGGTTGTAAACGTGCTAAGCCAAGAAAGTAAATGTACACACAAAAAGCTGCGATTAAATCAGTATCAAAAACTAGAAGGACAAAAATTGGCGCCAGTAAGTTGTTCACAGACATATCTACCGACGCCGGCGAAAATATAACCTCCCATCACCTTTGGTGGGGAGGTAATCACAAATAAAAGTTAATCAAATTCACACTTAAAATGAATTCTAGAGTCGAATTCGAACTTTGATTGCATGTCCCACGTTTAGCTTTTAATAAACTTACTTACTAGAGCACTGAACACATTATCAACACTGTACAATGTACATAATACCACTATGCACAAAAGTAATCAAACTCACTTGCATGCAGGCGGAAGATAATTTGAAACACAAGCCATGTCAAAAACGGAATGCCATGTGTAGCAAAAATTTGAAAACGAAAACAAAAGCCTATAAACAAAGCTGCAGAAGAACAACAGAAACAATACTGAAATACACGACAACAAGCTTGTCAAAGAAACAATACTTCACGATCAATAACACCACCATCCAGTTTTCTATCCGTTTGTCTATCTCTCTCACACTGTCTGTTCTTCTATCTTGTTTTCCAGTCAGCAGAGTTACTCAGAAACATACAGACGACTTCTTAATGAAATTCTGGGAAAGGAAAGTCACGGGAACAATCATTTTAGATTTTGATCTGTGTCCAGGTTTCAAAACATACAGTGGGAAGCTGTGCGCGTTTAATTACATTTGCTAAGTGGTGCCATCATTTGTCACTACGTCACAAACACCACCACCACCACAAGAAAAACGGCAGTTTTTCTAGGTATACCTACCTGTGTTAGCCAGTTTCCATCAGCCTTTCCTTTAGTATAAGCAAACAACATGCATCCATAACAAAATAAGCAACAACATATATAAAAAACACAAAAAGCTAAAGCCAGGTTTGGTTGGCTCCTACGAGCTCTGGCCTGGAAACAGAATGGACCTATTCTGGAAGAAGTAGATAAGTGAGGAAGTAAACAAGTAAGAAAGAAAGTAAGTAAGTTAAGGAAGTAAATAAACAATTTATATAGCGCCAAAACCAACAAATAAATGAGGGTACACACAGCCCCGGAGGCTGTATGGGGCAAAACAAGAAATCAATATACAGCACAGCCGTGCACAACAACTAGTTAGCAGAAACAACATGTTACAAATAACATTCCAGCAGATCGTAGGACACTGCAGGGTGCTCCGTACTGAATTAGCACACAGAATAGTCCAACAAGCATCGCTACTACCACAGACAGCAGTACCGACTGATGTAAAAACTGCTAAAACTTGTACTCAACACCAGTGTGATGACAAACTGAACATGAGATCCAACCCTGCACTTGCACTGCAAGATATGTTAGCAGAGGCAAAGAAAAGGAACTCTGAGCAAGAAAGTAAACTCTGAACTCACTGGTGAAATGAGACAGGTGAGCCAATAACTTAATACAGGACCAGTAAAAGATTTGGCAAGGCTTCTGGAAGGTCCAGTAGAATCATCATGTAATTTCTAGACAATAATAGGCCCCTGTGTTGTACGTTAAAGAGGATAAAACACTGATATGTAAAATAACCGTTTCAGTACCCGGTAGTCATTTAAATATGGTGATTGATCGAAAAACACAACTGTTGGATGTATGTCTTTTATGGCAAACAGTAATCGACTGTTTATTGATGGTGGACGTTTTCACCAAAGCACAGTTTCTGGCCGACGATCTGTAGCATTTGCAGCTCGTGGTTTCTTGACTACCTTCTTGGTTGACGGTCTCCAGGCATTCCACACTCGCATGGTCTTGTCCGCTGACACTGACACATACTAACATGCACAGCACAACAAGCATTTGTCATCTAAGTGTCGTTAAGTTTTGTTAAATTTCAAGTACAACGAATTAATTTTGATGGTATGAGCAAACGTTCAGCCGTTATTTAAGATTTTTTGAATTTTACAAAGCAGTTCAGCATCACAGTTAAGGTGAGGTGGAAGACCCTGTAACAGTTACATAGACAGTTTTTTGGGAATCTGTCAGTGAAAAAGTTTGAAAATCGGTCTACATTTGCCGAAGTTATGAACAAAAGTCAAGTGTATCGTTTTTTTGACTCACAGTGTATAGAGAAAAGTAATGTGCTTACAACAAAAATGATTGACTGACTGAGTTAAGTTTTTACATCCTACCCAACACAAAATAGTTCATTTTGGAGACGTTCTTCCCAGCCAATCTTGTGGCTTAGTACTGAAAAACTAAATCAAACACAACAAATGCAAACATGTATCCATAACAAAATATACTACTAAACCCCAAAAAACTAAAGCCAGGTTTGGTTGCCTCGTACGACCTCTGGCCTAGAAACGGAATGGGCCTATTCTGGAAGAAGAAGATAGGTAAGTCAGGAAGTAAACGAGTAAGGAAGTACATAAGTAAAGAAGAAAGTATAAGGAAAGCAGTAAGGAAGGAAGTTAAGCAAGCAAACAAACGATTTATATAGCACCGAAATCAACAAATAAAATCAGAGTGCATTACTGCCCCGAAGCCGTATGGGGCACAACAAAAATGAAAGGGTCTTTGATCAAACATGTTTCTTGTAGTTCTTAAAGGTACTATTTTCACTTGTAATATTCCACATCAGTACAACATTATGAGAACTTTACAGTGGACTAAATCTTAACTAAGCACATTATTCTTCCAGTTCACATCTGGTTTGCTTCGAACGATGTCAGCTAGCCACGAGGCATGATAAAACAACACAAAATTACCACACACCTGGTCGCGTTCAGGCACGTACATTATGTTGCGTACAGCATCTTGGTGACCTACATTTGTCTGCACCACCCTGTACCGATCTGGGTCATAAATCCTACACATATTCAACATGCATAGTTGTCATACTGCTGCCAATAAATTATTTACTGTTAATTAGCTCTGTCAGCGTCTTCTGGTAACTTTTATAACTTGATAAGTTTCTCCTTACTCTTCAATCTCCAAGCCTGACAAACAATATCCAGGTGATCTCTCATCCTTTCCTTCAGAAGTCAGTTGTGGATCAATAAAGTATGTGGCCAGTGTTTGATTTTTCTCTGGTTGGGGTCAGTGCTTGGTTTTATACAGGCTTCCTGTCGTCCAGTGAACCCTAAAGGGTCTCTTTAGGAACCAGAAGATAAAGAAAATCAAGGTAGCAACCAGGTAAATTGTGTGTGCGTTTGTGTGTGTGTGTGTGTAGTGGCTACCTGATAATCTTCTGCACACCAGCAACTATGGCACCACTGGTTGTGTCGATACACAGCGCAGTAACCATGCCTTGTGCCGACAGAATCTGCTCGCAGTCGTTCAGCCCATCACTGTTCTGAAGAACATAACACAGCTGTGCAGTCTATTATCAGCACTCTACCAGCTGACATACTTCAGCTATGAAAATTATCTCAACATCCTAACAGTCTCATTACGCCTTCAATGCATCCATTTTATCAGGTTCATGCAGAATGATTAATTCACTGGTGTGGTTCTTTCTTCCTGTGGTGTGATCCTAATCTCAAAAGATAAGCATTCAAGTCCTTACCTTCTATCAATATGACTGCAAAACTTATAGCTATAATCATCATCATCATGCATCGATATATACACACATTTTGTAAAGCGCCAAAAAATCGTGGAATGAACCTGAAGCACTGGCACAGGGTGACTAGATGGCAAAAGCAGATTAAAAGAGATGAGATTTTAGTTGATGTTTAAAGTTTAAAACTTTATCTATACAGTAAATGTGTAGCGTGTGTGGACAGTCAGACAGTTCCAGGTAGGTGGTGCAGAAACAGAGAAGGCCTGCTACTTGTGATGCTGGATGGTCTGACAAGAAGATCTGTACTGGAGGAACATAAGGACTGATATAGAAGAGAGGGGCAATTTACTCAGACAGAAAGAGGGGTTGGGTAGTACAAAATGTTTTCCAGGTCAGCAGGTGCATTTGTAGGTAATGCAGTGACTACTGGAAACGTAAATCACGACCAATGTTCATTAAACTAATGGACCACAGTGCATCTGAAACTACCTAAGCTGGGACATTTTGCACACATTGTAGCTCATCAGGCCATAACGCCATACAGTACATTGTATGTACGTATGTATGTATCTATTAAGAGATATTTTTGTTCGCACAGCAGGTTTCAGCCTAGACTGTCATGAAGGCGCTATGATCTATTGTAGGCTCTACAAAACGTTTAGGTCTTTAGTCAAGCGCAGAACTGAGTCAGTGACATCCATGAATCACGAACTGTCATTGTTACAGCAGCGGAGTCTGGTGCCATTGACAGAAGCCTCCATAGCCTTGGCTGCATCAAGTGTCCAGTGGATGTATATATGATGCAGTGCATGTATGTGGTAATGACAGAAGCAACTAAAGACTAAAGTGAACGACATGTTTGTCAAAGGACAGAATTGAGTCTAGCATCACTCCGAGCAGCTTGGCGGCATCAATGAACTGTACACAAGCTCCATAGCTGCCTTGTGAGCCACTGAATTGTGACAACCGCTGACTCGTGCTAAAAATCACAGATTAGGTGCAGAAGCAGCTCATTCTCAATGAACCATTGTGACACACTGCTGGTACAACTTTCTATAATCTACATCCTACTTGACAAATTATTATTTCAGACGAAGAGGCCCGTATAGCACAGCATATCAAAAACTAAACAACATACCGTTTTCAGGAAGCAAAACGTATATCTACGAAGTTAACTTTTAACAGAAAACAGCTTATAGCAGTATGGTGGAGGATGTGAAGCTACCGACCCAAACACGAATAGTTCCATCGTCAGAACCAGTCACCCAGAAATTCCTGACTGGGTTCCAACAGACACTGACGACTTCTCCAAAATGACCCTGAAGTGTATTCAACAGGGTCATTTGTGACCCAACAGTTGAGAACTTACGAATGTACACCATGTGATCACTGGAAGCATATGCAATTTCATTTCTGTACAGACACAATAATCATCACCTGCTGTTCATTGTGCCAGAAGTACTCTAAAGGTAATACATAGCAACAGCAATAAACAACAACAACAACAACAATAGTGATAAAACCATAATTATATATTATTACACTCCATCAAGTGCACACATAAAACAGTTTACAATTTCAATATATTGTTCAAAAATGCAAATCTCTGCTGCAATTGAAAGTACCACCTTTTTGTATAATGCAATATATAGCATTTTCACAAGCATTATATTAGTGTAAATGTAAGTAGAAATCACCAGCCTGGATGGGCAGTAGGCCATGTCCATAATCGCTCCATCGCAGGCCAATTCCACCATTTCAACATTGTATGAAACTGATCGGTTGCGAAATACATCTTGCAGACTACATTGCAAACAGAAAACAGTCACATCAGTGCAGTGTAAAAATGTTACAGGTACTCAAAGTAAATGTCTGCGAGGATAATAAAAATCATCAGTGCATGTTTGCGGTAGTAGAAATCTGCATGCAGAGTGAGCATAGAACTTACACACCGGCTTCCAGATCCCAAATACATAGTCGGCGATCCCAGCCACCACTCACCTACACATAACATGAACATCACTGCAACGACTGCTCTCTATGGTTCTGTTAATATGTCTTAATCTTCATGTCCAGTGCTAGTCAGGCTGTGTATCGAATGATCTCTCTAGGAAAACTTTTCAGATTGCTGAAGGCGATTTTTACAACCCGCAGGCCAATGGTAATCATAGAATGAAGGCAAAGCCAAACAACTATAAAATAACTTTCACAGCACCATAAGAGATTCACAGACCAAAGGCTGTGTGATGGCATGATGCAAATGATTACAGGCACCAAGATAAGCAGCAAGCAATATCTTCAGTCACGAAATGCCAGACGACAGGGAGAAGCCCTGTCATGCTCAGTAATACAGCAGATATTTCAACGTCGGAAATAGTGAAGAATATATGAAGGATAAGACGATGAACTGGAATACAAACAACAAACATAATACTTTTTGGCATACAATGTGACGTGGATTCAAACAATCATGAGTCAGCTGTTCATTAAGTAAATAAGTAAGTAAGTAATAAAATTTGATTAAGCGCCATAATCATTCAGTAGAATGAATCAGAGACACTGTAAAACATCTGCTGCTGCTGCGGATATTGACACTGGACCGCCAGTGCGATGAGTGCATAGGGAGCAATGTCCCTTCCAAAGGAATTAGATCGTAGATCAAGAAAACATAAGGCCGTTGGGGTCAGAGCGTTGAGTTCATTTCTGTCTGATGTCAATGCAGAGATGTCAGATGTGTAAGTCTTAGGCTCGACCTTCTGGCCTCAGCCTCAGCCTGCAGGCGAACATTTTGGACTAGACCTTGAGTGTTTGGCCTCAGTGTCATTTAACATCACTGTGTGAGTGCAGGCTGGTGAGACAGGAAGGACGTCTGCCCTGTATGAAATCTATTCCAATAATACACAGAGGTTCTCGGAGTAACTGCGGAAATGTTGAAGGCCAGTTCAACAAAAACTCCGTGTGGGTGTGTGTGTAAGCTGCTGCTGCTACTGCTATTTACTGTTCAGTGTTTCACTCTCAGTTTTAGTCATAGTTTTACAACCTGTTAATTCAGTATATTATCACACATGCATATTACCATCATTTACTCCATTAACTACTACATTACAGTAGCAGCGTGCTGTGTACCAGGTAAGTTCCAGTCTCCGTCTGTTCTCTGCCGACGACGACCAGTGACGTCACTGATGACTGATGCTCGCTGAAGATGTACTTGCAGATGAACCCCACAACTCTGTTGGTCACCGACTCTTCAGGCTGATACTAGTGGACACACGCGGCATACTGCACATCATCTGTGACATTCTGTTGCAGGGGAATTTAAGGTTTTCATGGGCGCAATTGGGACAACAGATTGTAAGACTCAGATGATTGGAAAGACCTTTTAGCAGACGTAGCTAATGATTCCAATCACCTTAGTTGGTGGCGTGGCACAGTGGTAGAATGTCGGTCTTTGGCCGGCGAACTCCTGTCCTGCGCTCGACCTGCAGCTGATGGGCGACCACTTATGAGGGTAAACCGTCCGTTACAGGTCAACCAACTAGGCCAACTCAGCCTTTCATCCTTTCGAGGTCGATAAATTGAGTAGTAAGCTGTAATCGGTATTTTGCTTCCTCGCACCGATGGCGCCGTCTGGTGAATGCTTACGTGGTGAAGGCCTGGTGTAGTTGATTGGAGCGGCGGTGTGTTTGCTAGCTGCATTCCGCGGGTCCAACTGTACGTTATGGCCGCAATTTGCGCTGCAGCACCATTGGCTCTTGCCAATCAACTGCCACTTCTGAGATTGTAAAGCGCGCTGGTCTGGTCATTGTGTAAGCAGTGCTATATAAGAATCCGACCTTTACCTTTTTTCCTTCTAGCCAAGCAGAAATGACAGCGTTGTACTGATGCCAAATCCCATATAGCGCACAAGCAAGATGATCTACATGGCATACTTTAATCACAAATAATACCAGTTTTCATTGCATAACATGCCATATTATTTAGAATGCATTTTTTGAGTCAGACATTCTTGGAAATAGGGGAAGGACATTCTGGTATATGACAAAAAGGCGCATGGGGCAAAAAAGGATGGGAACCACTGCATTGTCCACTTCTGCTCAGCGAGCCTATTTGTCACGGAACCACAAAGGTTCCAAAGACAGCATATTAGGAGATTGCTGGGGAATATTTTATAGACCAGATCCCCTTCCTAATGAGGAGACAATGATGCACAGGAGCAATTTACCAATCCGCAATAACATGCTACAACATGTCCCACTCATTTTTAGTTCACGTAACTTCTTATGAGTTATCAAAACCTTTTAGCTAAAGAGAGTGTTTAAAAAAGTTAATGGTTTAATGTTACGCAGCTCCTCGGGTTGATGAGATGTACTTTGAGGATGGCATATATAGCCAACATATTGGCATAACATTGCTCCAAAAAAATTATAAAATTTCTTCCTTTTCTTCATATGCTTGGCATAACTGGTCCATAATGATTTTCATAACATTGAAATATCTGTCAAGATCCGTGTGACCAGTAAGTAGGTCAACCAATAATTATCCTTAAAATCAAGTTACTTTGTCTGTATCATGTAAACATGTCAGCATGCCAGTCAACACCCTGCAGTACATTCATTCTCTCTTCACCCATGATCATACTTCTGTCATTGATGTTATCCCAATGACAGTTCAGGTCCTATGAATCCATGAAAAGCTGCATATCTAGCAAGCTAGTCTGCTATTTTATTGCCTGTCCCACTAAAGTGGCTATAACTCAAATTAATCTAACATTGTTGAACAAAGAAAGCCCTTTTAAGTGCTATCATTGTCTCAATGAATAGGCCTGTGGTTTTCTAAACTCCGAACACAAGCTAGTATAATAAATTGCATCAAAACCTGAACTGCATGAGAGTTCTTTGACAACAAATTTGATGAATTGCACAGAAGAATCCGAAACTGCTTCTCAATCTTTTCATTTTTCTTTGCTATTTCAAGTTCCAGTTCCATATTCTCTAGTGCTGTAATTGCAGCTTCATCGAAACACCATACATCTGTAAATACCATCCAAAGATATGTTAGCGAAAATGCACATACAAATAAAAATAAAATGTGTGTGTGTGTTAATATATTTCATACACAAGTAGTAGTACTCTATATATCTGTGCACAAACATTAACTGGATGTTACCTAGGTATAAATTGTATACATACATTTCAGCTGGTATGGTGAAATACTGCATTTATTGAGTGTGAACTTCATATACTTGTATCATTTGCACTGGGCATCAAGACTGGACAATGTGAGCAGTGGCAAAGGCGTCTGTAGAAGAGTTTGGAATGTGTGAGTCATCCACACGGTAGAAATGTCCACATCAATGAAAGTTATGCAGCCCGCCAGAGTCTCTCAATTCCACTGATAGCAACCAAAACTTCTGAGTATGGTGGTGTTTGACTGGTGTCTGGTCAAGTCATACCTGGTCAACTCGTACCCTCGCATGCAAGTCAACTCGTTTCAGTGCTTCTTTATACGTTGTGCCTTTAAATTTAGGTAGCATCTTAAAGAATTTTTGCACTTTTACAATCAGCTGTTTTTCATTTTTGTAATGCAATGACCAAGCTACAGTGCAATAGGCTATTCCACATATGTAAACAACTGACATCCATAAGTATGGGTATGAGTTGACCTAGGCACGGGTACGACTTGACCGCAGTACGACTTGACTTTGTACGAGTTGACGTATGGATGGGTACAACTTGACTAGGGTACGACTGGACCTGGGTACAAGTTGACTTGTAATCGTTTGACTTGCCACTCAATGTCAGCAGTCTCCCTGAGACACTGCGTATGGAACTGGTCCAGCATCCTGAATGCTGCCAATTCACGGTCCATCCCTCACAGCCATATAACATGGTTGCAGACACTTAGTTGTAGTGATGACATTACAATTGCAACACAGGTGCTTGCTTAGTCTTTCACGTGCATTACGATACGATACGATACGGTAGATTAATGTGCGCTCAAAAGCTGACGAGATGGCCAGCTTAATCTAGTGCATGGCCCAGAAACAAAAAAATATGAATAAATAAAATCAGAAACAGAGCAGCTCAGCAGAAACGGTCCGGGCAAAGATCCGTGGAGGCAGTCCGGGAGGAAGAAGTGAAACTATAGTACAGTATAGGATAGGATTTGTGAAAATGGTAGGTTTTAAGCCGGGAGTGAAAGAGAGAGGGAGTTATAGATGTACAGAGTTGTGAATCAGAAGAGGAAGAAGTGATGGGTGAAAGAATAGGTGAATGGGAAATGGAAGAACTGGTACCAGAATGAGGTTGACATAGAGAAAAAGGGAGCTAATTCCGGTGACAAGGTGAAGCATAACGAAGGAGCTTTTCCAAGCTTTCTAAGCCAGGAACTGATGCCATCATTAACAGCGGAGGTGGGGTTAAATGACAGCATACTGCTAATGTCATAAATATCACAGTTACAAATTTCAACCGTTCATTGGCCAGTGTTGTAGCAAATACAACTCACATATGAGACCATTTTCACATGCAGCGATGAGATAATCCAGCTCTTCCACAAAGACTATGCAAAGAATGCTCACATCCAATCCAAGCTTTTTTGGTGCCTGACAATACAATCAGTGACAACGTTAAAGTTGCACAATTATTTAAAATTTGACACAACTATACCAAGTATCAATCGAAAATACTATAATATCTGTGAATTAATCTAGATTATAAAAAAGTAAGTTAGCACCATATACTTTCATTTAGCTTCTAATAAAATGCGCTACGCAAATTTTATACCAAACATGAAGAAAAAGGCAAGAATGACGTCAGAGTGTCCTCTGACATCAACTTTATCTCTGTCCATTAAAAACACTGTAATAACACAGTTGGGTACATCACATTAGCTCAACTATTGCAATGTAATGGCAGGACAATGGCGACCAATTGTAGGTGAATTTTGCATAATGTATAATGCTTACAAATGAAAATTTTGGCATAGAAGTAATGCATATTAGCAGCAATTTGCTGTGAAAGCTAACAGGTCCAGCAATTATCGACCAACTCACGTAAGTCATATGAAGTCTATGATAACTTAAAACTCCTTTCAAAAACTGTATCGTATTAGCTTCTTGTGGCAGGTATTTGACATTACCAAAACCATCTAACATCACTGTACGATGACAATAAAACAAATAATCATACTGGCACAAGAACAAACTACCTTTGGGATCAGTGGAACATTATACATGTAATGCGACTTAATTTCAGACTGAAATCCCTGATATGCAATGGCTTTAGCGTCATCTTCCTGCCGTATAATTTCTCTCTGCAAGTCTTCTTTTTCCTTGTCAGGTCGCCGCCGTTTCATTGTTTTCTGAGTATCTGTCAGCATCAGCATGTCCTTGCTAACAGATGACACAACTACTATTACTGGCTTATTCGACAACAGCATCTGCAGCAGCAGCAACAACAACGGCACACACAGATCATCTATAAATCAATAAATCACCTTACTGCAGCATCATATTATTTTGATGTCACAATTAAACTGCAATTGCCTTCAGTGCTTTGACACCATTGGTCAGGCGTCAGGAAGAGCATCCTGTCCATAAAAAGAGTACCGGTAATAAGGTGCCGATATGAATATATATCTGGAGCAAGGTGCAGATACTTACATATTGGCCAGCTGATGCCACTCACATCTTTTGCTTGATTAAAATTCAGAAAGATTTTATACCTTTGTGGTGCTGGCTAACCCATATGTCCTGAAAGAAGGCCCTTAAATAAACACTGTTGCTGTTGTCACAATTCAACTTCAATTTCAACATCTATTTCACTTTAATTTCAGTTTTAGCACATTTAAGGCGCGTTTCGACTCAAAGTGATGTGATGCGTGTTTGAATTTCTGTCGTGCTAGAAATTTGTGTTGCATCACATTGCGTTACAAGAGTCACGTGATTTAGCTAGCCAGAGATGTGACGACGCTGACGTCAGCATGACGTCATTGATCGCAAAAATAAATACATAAATAAAAATGGATGACGGCAAGCTTATTATATTAGTTCAAGGTTTCTCAGTTCTTTATAACCAGCAACACGCCGAATATCGAAATAACGGAGTAAAAGAAAATTCTTGGAAAATTATTGCTACCGACATGGACTTACCAGGTAATAACTTCGTGATCTATACTAACAGATATAGGGGTAACGTTAACTGCAGACTCAGATCGGATGCCAAAAATTAATAGGCCGTCATAGGACGACTAAATCACATCACATCACTTTGAGTGGAAACGCACCTTTAGTGTTTGGAGAGCACACTAAGCTTATATTTGTAGATTAAAATACAAATACAGGCTGTCGTAGATTATACAGAAAAAAGCTGCTCACAGTCAATCTATTGTTGTATAAGCCAAAGCTCTAAAATAACAAACATTAAAATAGATGCTAAATTATAAGCATAAATGCACGCGCTATCACATTTAAATATATCTGTCCCAAGCCTTAAATGTATAGCTTATCACAAAAGTGACAACAATGCCTACATTCAATGCCTTCATAAATTAGAAATGCTATTTACAAACATATAAAGGTAATCAAAGATTATTAAGCATAGTGTATGTCATCTATTCTAAATAAAGCAACTACTTACTTACTTACAACTTTTTCATTTCAACAACCAGTAATTATACAATTACACTCAAAAACAAAAATATATTGTAAATTACCTATAGACGTAATAATTTGACTGTGATCGTTCCCACTTTGTCAAAGTTCCATTGATATCACCAGTGAAAAATAACACGGGCATCTTTCTGGCTGCAAAACAAATTAATATGCTATCATCATTATACCAGTTGTCCAGACATGATTTTAAATGACGTCAGTAATTACTGACTGTCTATCCATTAACTGGAAATCCCTCATTTGTGGTCACACAGGCCACTTTAGCCACACTTTTGTTCCTGTGACCATGAACTATGGCGTATGACCTTGACCTTTAGCTCTGAATGTGAACTAAATAATGTCGAGGTGAACTAGCGTATATATGTCTACGTTAAAGGTCATTTAGTTAACTATTTGCCAGACACTCATGCCTGACTCACTGATCTATCTGGACCACTATATGGCTGACAAATACAGACAAAGTCATCAGTGTCACATGAGTGTAGATGACTTGTTTGAAGCACAAGCTAGATATTATCTGCACAATACAAAATCATCATAGCACTGTAACCTTCAGTTTCCATCTATCTGGATTACCTTTCCAGAGTTACCCAAAGTTGGAGCTTGTGTCCTCCAGTGTGTACCATACATCAACCCATGGGAATTCCATAGTTTTATTGTCCAACCAGGCTAGTTTGAGACCCTATTCTGTGTGATAATTCAGTGTGCAGTGGGACGTGGATTTTGAACCAGTTTTTATTCAGTTGCCACTTTTGGTCTGCCACGGTTTCTTGTATTCATTTAATGGTTTTCAGCCCTAGCCTGATATCCTGTCATGTGTCACTGTGATTGACAAGAGCATGGACATTGGTGACAACATTTTGTCAGATGATAATTACCGATAGATTAAGACTGTACATACTTGTATATAGTGTGGATGAGCTTTGATTATTTTGCCAGTGGATGATGCCGCTGGTAGTTCATTGATGTATTATCACTGAATGATTGCAGCAAATTCATAGGACAGTAAGTTGCAGAAGCTTTGCCACAAGTTGGACTACTTTTGGGCTAGTTTGGGATTGTTGCTAAGCAGGAATTCAGGCTGATCTGACAACACTTCTGTGATTAATGCACCAGTTTTTACTGGTAGAATGCCCTTTATTTTGCGCAATCCAGAGTGTCAAAGCAATATGCATTAGAATGTGGATAGAGAATACGGATAAACTGTTTAATCAATAATGAAAAAAACTGTAATAAATTATACTGTAA
>Ga0209780_1001195_pt1 | contig 16593 bp, 15 predicted proteins | sample WorMetexBAHAMAS2_FD_187384 | JGI IMG/M metagenome (GOLD analysis project Ga0209780, IMG submission 187384) | Marine gutless worms symbiont microbial communities from Max Planck institute for Marine Microbiology, Germany - Inanidrilus exumae... | ecosystem: Host-associated > Annelida > Digestive...
CAAATCTAAGTAGCCTATAGCAATCAGCGTAAAATGCTCTATTTGCTGGTATAATTTTTATGCAAATCGGTTCAGTGGTTTGGGAGGAGTTTGATCACATACATACATACATACACACGGAATTTGGACAATGTGGCTCTCAGTATACGCGTAACGCTCAATACCAAACCTGCTTCGCAGGTTTTGATAATTAATTTAATTCATTAATTTAAAGAAATTGAAATAAAATAACAAAATTAAAAACCTAAATTGGGTTTTTATTGTCGTTTTTAATTAGTAAACGCGCTGAGTGATTTCAATGATGCAATCGCTCATACGCTATAAGCAGGACCATCGTTGGAATTTATTAATTATCATTCATAACCCATTCATTAGGTGTGAGTGAGTACGGTAGTTGTATAACGGCAGAACAGCTCTGTGTAGGCCATTCACCGCCCCTCAAGTATGACAACCGCCTCAAAGTTTAGGTGTAAAGTTTTTGTTTAATAGTTCGATGTGACAATAATGCTAAAGTTTTGGGGCATAACTGGGCCAAAGTCGGCACAGTGTACTCTAAAATGGGCGGCCGCGGTGACCGCGGAATTCCAAGAATTTGCCGCGGTGAGCCGCGAAATTTGGCAAACGGCGCCGCAGAATTTGGCAAAATTTGCCGCAGAAAACTGTGGGCCCTAGTTTTAGTTCTTTAAACCTAAAAACCTAGGTTTTTTTACAAAAACCCAATTAAATAGCCCTGCACGCAACATACTATGTCAGCTGAAATCTCGTCCACATCTGTACGGAAGATCATATTTAAAAAACAAACTTGCAGTAGGTGAATAAACATATTGTACATAATGTTACAATTCCCAAGGCATCAGAAGTAGAAAGGTTTCAACCAGTAAGTGACCTTCAAGGTCACTCAAGATCATTGGTGTTCTTTCCTATTAGTCTTCCATTGCTAGTGTCTCTATCTTGCACCTTTTTCGATATAATATCAAATTATTTCCTGAAATTTACAGGTGTCATGAGACTTGAATATATCAAATACATAAAGACCCCTAGTGCTCATGCTTCACCCATTCAAAATGTATTATTGGGGCCCAAAAATAAAAAAAATGGGTTACATGACTCAGACCACCATCACCACCATTCCGTGATGGTTGGTCATTGTGGAGCTATAATTAGACTGGAGGTGGCATGAAGTCATTGCCGGGCCTGCACGAGTGAAGACACTGCAGGCCCACTGTGGAGTGTGACAGACGACGACAGACGCCAGATAGAAAAACAATACTGCCCCCCACACTATGTGTAGGCGGCCAGTAATAAAGTGGAAAGTTCATCATCAGTACTGTCAAACACAATGCTGAATTGAGTCAACAGTGACAATGACGTAGTTGGAACGTATATACTTATGACGTCTACCATGTTTGAAAAAAATATAGTTACAATCTTTTGAAGAATCTAAATTCTAAATGTGTGTTCATATGCAGTATAAGTTAGTAATTACAAACCGAAGTCATTAGACAGTATTTGTGAACAAAATTAGAATTTTAAAAACTCTGTAAATAGGCACATATCAGCTAGCATGCAATTACCAATGAACAGGAAAACATAAGGACGTTGCAGTAAACTGACTGCTGTAACAAAACTGGAGGACTGTTCAAAGTCGCCGAGAGCCAAGAATGCTAACAGCACTTCATCAATATGACGTCACCTCAAACATCTCAACTGCACACGACAGAAAACTGATATCAAGTCTAATTAGCAATGCTGTTCAAAAGTGGCAAACAAGGACTAAGATAAACCAGACTTTCAAGAGAACCATAAACTATGCCGGCGCTGGCTGACTGCGGAAAACTCCATGCATGGAAAACCGGCAGTCAGTAGCATCGCTGCACAGATATGATGCAGGAAAAACTGAGCAGCAAATGTCAGTATTGCGTTCCTTCTGAAGATCGATGCGTTTTTGAGACACATGACCTTGACCTTTTAACCCCAAAATAAACCAACTCATGGTTGACCATGTCTATGTCACATTTGGTGATCCTAGCTGCATCAGAATATTGTGTGGAAAACTTAACAAATGCACAAAACAACAGACGGACACATAAACGCCACCAATCGCCCTAACCATGCGACAGCTGTCGGCAACGCCCGGCGTGGATAATATAATCCTGTTACATACATGCATCTTGTTACGTACAAGCCACACTACACTTACTGACTGGGTCAAGGTTTTACGTCCCACTCAACCCAAAAATTGCTAATTTTGGAGACATTCTTCTAAGCTAATCTCTTAGCTTGCTACTGAAACAATAAGCCTATGACCACAAAAGCAGACATGCACCTATAAATCAAAATATACTGTAATACAAAACAAACATGAAAACTCAAAGCCAGGTTTGGCTGCCTTGTATGACATCCAACCTGTAAACGGACTGGGTATTTTGTTACAACCCTGGAGCCTGCTTGAAGCTGCTGCAATAAACGTAAACATAACAAACAAAAAACTATTGCAAAAAATGAAACTTGACAAATTCAAAAATCATAAATATTCACTCACACATTTGCATCATATCTACATTATGTACACAATCTCCACATCAGCATATAAATGAGTACAGCGTGACAACACTGTCACCATCACCACATGCACAGTTAACTGCCATGCACAGAAATTTGGTTACCATCCTGCAAACGTCATCAGTTCATCTAGCATGTTATTGACACTACCAATAGCATGAGTATCAACTATAAATCTATCATCGGTTAATGGTTTGTCAATCCGAAGCAAAACAAAAGAACTGATCGAAACAATCACTGACAAATGGTGGAAAACATTAACGTGATGTATCAGACATCAGACATCAATCGCTTAACAAACTCATAACTTGTCACCAATACATACGTCAGCATCTGTCTCAGAGCACTTAATGCTGATGCTGTAACTTTAAGCAATTACAAACAAGTATGTCAGTCTTCGGAAACGACCGTATATCCACACATGCCTATCCTATGTCCACACACCGCTCGCTGTCAAGTGTTCGAAAGCCAAAGGGTAATCGTTGTGCATGCCGTGAAGGTGGTGGCGGCGTAGCATGCTGGCAGATTAGTCCAATTTTGGGCTCCTTGGGGAGCAAAGTTCCCCAAATTGTGGCATTCCCTGCCTCAGACGCCGATAAACTGCCGTGCAAAATTTGACGTCACTAGCTTGATGCTCGGCAGAAAAATCCGTAACATACAAACAAAGAAACAGACACAAAAAAACACAAACATTATACGATATATCCACACCTTGCCTATTGGCACGTGTGGATAATAACTGCAGCTGATAAAGCAAAATAATGCCAACAAGTGAAAGTGTAGACGAGCTAATGTAGCTCAGTCTCACTGAACAGTCTCAACTGTGTCATTGTCAACTATCTCAGTGAACAACAATGGCAACCATGCGTGTCCGTCACTCCGTCTACTCAGTAACACATGTCTATGTCACACACAGAGGCCACGGTTGATAGGTTGCATCGGACAACCACCTACAGGGGCAACACCACCCAGATGGGGCGGCACTTTGATATGCTCAATATTTTGGTGCTTGAATTAGTGGTTTGCATCACACGGATGGCCAAGTCACATTTTCCATTTTAAACAATCTATGCGACACCACTCATCGGAGCTATTATCCACGTCAATGGTAGCCATCTACTGCTACACATGTCCACAAATACTCAAAAAATTATTTCTGGGTAAAATGAACACTGCATGCCATATATATCATATATCACAGCATATCCTGTAGATCATACAAGAGTAGCTGATGCACGTAACAGACACTAGAAGGGCTATTACTGCCATAGTAATGACTGTGAACTGTGTATTAGTACAAGATGTCTAATGCATGTACTGTCTTAAATGCATGTATCATCCGTATGTATTAGTTCACAAACCCTCACATTTTACTCCGACGTACATAAAATAACCACTATGTGTTCGCTAGCAACAGTCCGTGAACGTCCGCGAATCCATCTGCCAATCAGTCCTTCTTGTCTGGTTTTCTCCTGCGGCGTTTGTTTGCCTCATCGTGAGTGGCGGTTGAATCCCGAGACACGATGAAGACACGGCCGTCGTCAGTCTGCAGTATGGAGTACCTGCTTGCGTTGTAGTCCTGGCCTGTCTCGTTGTGAACACGCCTGAACAACTCCGCCTCCAAGGAACCCAACTTTTGCTTCAGTGACGCTGTTCGCTTATCCAGACTAGACTTCTCGTGTAGCAGTTTGTCACGTTCACGACGCAGCTCCAACAACTACAGACATACACAACTCTCAAGCGAAGGACTTTGTCGAAGCAATTTCAAACTTAACTCATAACTTATTTCCACTTGCTCTATTTAGTAACTGTACACGTATGACATGACAACCCAGCAATCAGCCTGCACTGTCCGTGCTACAGTCAGTGCTGGTGTCTTCATTATGTGCCACTATAAACACACACTGCAAGTTTGTCTGTAACACGAGTTATGATGCGAGATTAGCATACTCAACATGCGTGAGGGTCATGTGGCAGCTCATTATAGCGCATTTGCTGGCTATCACACAATAACATGTGATGCTGGACTTTTGATGTTATGATGACATCGATATGTAACACTTGATGAGGGCAATCTGTGTGCAAGTTCAAATTTTTACACACAAAAAATTTACAAAATTTGAATTTTTCGTGTAATATTTCTCGTTACACATGTTAGTAACACATAAAACACCAACTGAAATGATGGATGCAGTACCATCAGTGTCGTTTAAATTAAAAAGATGCACCGTGCTACTTTTCCACATAAATTTTTCAGTTATACTTTTTCCTATTACTTAATGCATTCAGTATTTCTAGTGTCTATTACAGTTACAGTTCACTTCCTTGTTTTAGTGACTATTACAGCTACAGTTAACCGAATGTTTTAATTCAGTTATTTTTGCTGTTTCAGCTATAGGCCCAGTTAACTTTAAACACTGTTGCGGACTCAGCGCCATGCGGACTCAGTGCCATATGGCCACAAACCCTAAAACCGTGCCACCTACTTGGGATTTGAGTTTGCCGATAGGCTGAAATGCTAACATTAATGCCAATAAAAACGTCCAGTTGTTTGCCAGTTCATATCTCACCTCATCCTCCACAGTCTGGATCACTTCAAGTTTACGTTTGCGACAGTTCTGAGCAGCCAGTTTGTTTTTGCCACGACGGCGGATGTCACGGATGAGCTGGCACTGTGCGTCGGAGAGTTGGTGTTTGGACAGCAGTTCGTTAAACTGTTCCACCGTCGAGTCAATCATCTCCTCCATTGTCAGCGGAACCTACAGACAAATACGACACTTGATGGGCTCAGCAGAACTGATAAAAGTTGTGTATTTACAGACATCAGTTCACACTAGTCTCTAGAGTCATTCACACACACACAAACAAACAAACATCACTTAGATGCCAGTTTCCAGGTAAACCCTGGCTAGCTGGTTACCCCTTAATTCTCTTCCTCCATCTGTTCAAAAAGAGGACTTCTGGGATAAATGGCACAGGCTGTTGGCCCTACTGCAATCCAACCAACAATGTCAGAGCAGCGAATAGATCTCAAAGCACTGACCCCAACCATTGAAAGAAAATCATCCACTGTCCTTATCCTGTCCTCATCTACTAAATGACTCTCTGGGAAAAGGACTTCAAACACCCGTGATGCTGGCTTGCTGATACCAGGTCTTTTACATAGAGGTTGGTTGGTTGAAGTTTAACAGCGCTTTCAACACAATTTAGGTCATATCACGCCTTTAAATCTGTTTAGAAATTATAGTTGATCATATAAGTTGATTTTTAAAAGACAATTTAGTATATTTTGACTGGGTGTATGATTGAAGTGTTTTTAATGTCAGTTAAAGAATAGTATTGATGTCGTGTTTGATAATATAAAGTACATACTGTTAGTATGTGTTTGACAGAGAGAAGTTGATTACGGTTTGTACATTTTGGAGGATCCGTGTTCAATAAGATAATAATGTGTTAAACAAGTATGTCCAATGCATAATCAGTTATATATAATTGGGTCTTTTCGTTAATATGAATTAAATAGAGTGGAGTAAAAAGGTATAGGTGGATAAATTTGGCAGAGTTTATTTTGTGTTTGTGAGTTCCAAGATTGCTGCCACTCGTCATGAATATGGATGACGTGTTTCATGCCAAGACGCAAACTACATAATGCATAACGTACATGCATGTCTTTGGCTTTCTTCTCATCACGACACCGGGTGGCACGTTCGTCCTTCTCCTCCTGTTCCCTCCGACGTCTCTGAGCTGGTGTCAGCGGATACGTGTGATTGTGCTCCACGTTCTTCTGGTCCACATCAGACGATGTGCTCGAACGTCGGTCACTGAACGACGAGTTTGACGCCGATGCATTGCTACTGGACAGTCTCATGCCACAGTCAAACTCTCGGACTTTGTCATCTGCGGATGCAGAGGCAGCAACGTCCGAGTGCTGTTGTGGCACGTCATCTGTGAAACCCGACGCACCGGTCGGCACATCAACAGTAGTCTGCACATTCACAACATTCAGCTCATTACTCATTCCACATGTCACAGTCAGGCATATTCCTAGCACTCAGTCTACAACACAAAGTCACAAAGCGTACCATCCACACTACACTACAAGCTCCGTCTTTCAAAGTCACAAAAGTGTAACATGTTGAAAGGGTTATCACGTTAAATACAACGCTAAATCCCACACAACCATACAACTCGCCACCATAAGTCTCAATTATCCTATCTCCAGCAGATCTAGAACTCTCTTGCTCATACTGTCCTTAAAGCTCCCAAGTCCTGTCATATCACTCCCATCCTGCACTCTCTCCACTGGCTTAGGATCACTAAACGCATCGAATACAAGCTCCTCTCAATTACCTACAAAGTTCTCACAATTACCCAACCGCCATACCTTCATAACCTCATATCTGTTCAACGTCCTCGCAGTACTCGCTCTTCATCCGTCGTTACTCTTGCTCAGCCACCCTCATCATCCTCTCTAAAAATAACTGATCGCTCCTTCCGTTACGCTTCACCTTGTCTCTGGAATCAGCTCCCTTTGTCTCTTCGTCAAACTCATTCTGGCACCAGTTCCTTCATTTCCAACTCACCTATTCCTTCACCCATCACTTTTTCCTCTTCTGCTTCACCACTCTATATATCTATAATTCCCTCTTTCACTCCCGGCTTAAAACCTACCTCTGTCACAAATGCTATCCCCATAGTTTCACTTCTTCCTCCCGGACTGCCTCCATGACTATTGCCTGGACCGTTTTTTCTGAGCTACTCGGTTTTTGTTTTCCCTTATTTCTTGTTTCTGGGCTGTGCGCTAGATTAAGCTGGCCATCTCGTCAGCTTTCGAGTGCACATTAATCTACAGTATTGTATCATTCAAACACCATCTTCAGTCTTCAGTCAGCTAAAGACTGCATCATGTGGCAGTAATGCAATGAGTGATAACCTCAAGTGTTGGCGAATGCATGGATGATACGGCAGAGTCGGCTGACGACCAGTTGTCATACGTGGGCACATCTGACACACACAATGCACACACAGAACTGTACCAAAAAAGGTCTAGCTTCTTCCACCACATTAATAAACGCTTATCATGTAGCGCTTATCATGTACATAACAATTAAAGAGTTAAATGTCAAAAGGCCACAAAGCAAGTGACCAAGATACAATTACGTCTAACCATAGTGCGCCTTGTGGACAGTAAACACCGACCAGCTACAGCTCAGCTGAGTGTCACAGATAAACTTGGCCACAGATCAGCCAAGTGGATGGCTGTGTTCAACATTAGTGTTGCTACGGTGGCAGGAATTTGCAACACGGGCGGTGGCATTGTTTTTTGACATGCCACTGCGGTGGCAAATATCGGTCGGTGTCAAGGCAAGGGTTGTTAATAGGAAACAGGTGGATGCTGTGGTTGGTTGTCCTGGAATGCCCTAACTGCTCACTGCACGTGACGGTGTAAGGTGTACTAAGTAAGACCGCCACGACAGTCTCACTAAGTACAGTGCCTAGACTGTCGCTGCTGCCTGCTGCTGTCCGGTTTGCGAGTGGGGAAGCGGACGTGTGGGCGAGGGCGGGCGGTATCGCCGCTGACTGATCTCGCCGTGCTTCACGTTCATGCAGGGATCAAATAACGCTGCCAAAGTGAGGAGCAGTTTTCAGGAAACAGCGCCCAGAAAGACCGCAAAGCACACTGTAAAACACAGCGATGGCGGTGTTGGTTCGGTGGTAGCTAACCACCGCGGTGGCGGTAAAAGTTCGGTGGTCGTAACAACACTAGACAACATTAGCCACAGCTCAGCACAACACACTTCAGCATACTTATGCTTGTACCATAATGCATGATTAAATATGCCAGATGCATGACTTGCCCATCCGACCATAGACACAAGGCGCTGGTCACCGATCATCTCCCAAAGTAGTTTCACCCACAAGATGGCAAAAAGTTACATAGCAATTGAGCAAGCTCCAGAAAGGTCGATTTTCAGGTGCGTCTCTAGCGTCTGTCAGCTCCATGTTAAATGATGACTTTATCAGAAATATTGTGAATCCAGGTTGAGTGCGCATGCCCATTCCAATCTATGCCGGCCTTTGACATAAAGTGCTCAGTAATGCATGAAAAGATCACTTACTGTGATCCAGAAATGATGTATTGTCATGGTCGAGTTCATCAAGAAGAAAGTTGGCACGCAGCAGTTGCTGAAACAGTGCATTAGTGTCCGAGAGATTGGCACTCAATGGTGGAGTGACAAGTTCAGAGTCGAACAATCGCCCATCAGTAGCGTTCACGTGGGTCGGCGTGAATTCGTGATTTAATGCTGCAGATGCTGAACTGAAGTGCTCCAATGTCGTTGACAACGTAGTGCTGTAGTTGAAGTCATTTGATGCCGCCGAGTGGCTGGGGATTGCATTGTGAAACATGTCGTACGTGTAGTTATCCACTGCGCTGTTGCCAGCGACGGCATACTTGCTGCTGTTCATCACCAGCGGCGTTTCACACGTCAGGTTGACGTGAGCCATGGCAAAGTCAGCCGTTGTCGGCATGTCAAACTCGCCGGACTGAAAGAACGGCAGCGAGGTGTCATTGCTGACGGCTGCCAAATCATAAGGCATCAGTGGCGGCATGTTCATGGTGGCTGCCAAATCTGTTCACAGGCACAAAACACAGCATACTTTACAGTCTCAGGACAAAAAGTAGAACACATTCTCACACTAACAACACCCTATTCAGCTTTCCCGTCCAATACGCCATCACTGATAAGTGTCACATACAGTAAAAAGTACTTCCTGCCACGATTCAGCAAGTATTTCTTTCAATTCACGTTTCTCACTTAACACACAGGTACTTATTGTCAAGAGATGACCTACTAATGTGTGGGTCGACATAGTAATCATCTTTCCCTTCGCCATCATTCACTAAGTGATCACAAATGCCTGGTACCCAAGATGGTCTGCACGACAAGAAAACGAACAGTGAACAGACAGTCTGGAATCAGCAACGTGAACAGAAATTGTCACCGGCGGGAGAGAGAATAGCCGCCGACGAGGCGATGGGTTGTGTCATGGAGACGTTGTGCATCAGTGCCAGTGATGAAGAGGCATTGTTCTGTGAAGTGAAGTTGTCCCACTCAGTATCGACATACGCAGATGAGTCCGTCTCCAGCACTGACTGCAGGTCCAGCACACTCATCATGTCTTCCCATCTCTCATCATAGCTCGACTGCCGATCATAAGTCTGCATATGGCACATTTTCTCCATCACATTATTATCATATTAATACTAAAATATTACAGAGACACTGTCAGTAACATCACTGAGAATAACTATAAGTGTAATCTCTCTAGCTCAATGTCTTAGTTTCCATCCACAAGGGCACGCATGCAGTGAAAGTGCTCCAAAAATATCGTCCAGTTCTTAACTGGGGTTCACAGCTTACACAGGTTGACCTTTATAATGGCTGTAATACAACTGTTGTCATAAAATGTACATATAAGTGAGTTACATGATTTAATCAACGTAGGTAATGGTGTATCAGATGCTGCACTATGAAGAAGTAAAAAGTACACCTTCAAGCTTTGTGAAGTGCTCACTAAAAATAATTTTAAACACTATTTAATCTTAATCAGTACGAGTTCAGCAACTGCTGAGGTGGCTGTCCGTGGCTGTAAAGCGACTTGAATTAAAACGTACGAGGCTCGATTTGGGCCGTTGGCTTGCATGTCTGCCCGCCCATCCATCTGCCCGGCCTGCTTGTACCCGCGCGTCTCGTAAGCCACGCACCGTGCCACCCCATCTCCTTTCGCCGGCACCCGCAGCCAGTCTGCACACGTCGTCTGTCCACGTTCGCTGCTTGCCACATGTGCATGTCTGCCGCCCGACCCTAGCTCGTCCACGTCAGCCATGCCCCGTGGCTAGCGCGACAGTCCTATTATTATATATAGATCTCACGATAAATAAAATGATTTTATTCAGACTGCTGCATAAAACGCTGGTTCTCATCACAGCAGACTGCAGCCTATCTGTGTGTGTGTGTGGTCTAACTGGTCTAAGCACCTGTTGGTGATCAGTGTGACTTTGGTCGTCAAGCTGTACATCAATGTTACCAGATGTCAGTGTGTTCTCAGTTGCTGCTGAATCATGCTGCACCAACAACATACAACAGCAGCGAGTTACTCTCAACAACAAGTACATCACACGATTCTCTCCAGAGAAAAGACATAAACCACACTAAGAATTCACTCAACCACTTTCATGCCATTTTAGTTTTAATGTCTTTATAAACAACCACACTGTCTATATTTTGCAGGCAATGTAGACGAATGTAAGACTTATACACAGCTTTTATATAATTTAAACTCACTACTTCAGACTCGTCTACAGTTCACTGTTTCTACTGTTTTATTTTCCCAGTTTTATTGACTCTTGTAATAAGTAAGTAAGTAAAGTAAGTAAGTTTACTGTAAACAGACTGGCAGCTTTGCAGCTGAATAGATCAATACAAAGCTTGCAAAGACTGGTCACAGACTGCACAGCTCAGCACATCAAAGTAGAACAAGAAGATGACACTTGGTGAAGCACTTACACTGGACTGCAAGGAAGACGGCTGACCATGATCATCGTCTGCCGAGTCACGGCCGCCGGTTGAACATGACGCCAACACCAACTCACCTACCAGTCAGTTAGACACACTCAAGCACCTCATTCACTTCAACACCTCACAACAATAACAGCAGCTATATATACAAGGCTCAACAGCAACCTAGAATATGACAAAGATGAAGATTTCTCATAGACAAGGTCCAATGTAAAGAAGCTCATCCCCACTGTGGTGCTTTCAGCCAGCGAGAGTCAAACCAATTTAAGTTAACTTGTGACTGAAATCATCCTGATGGCTCGCTGAGTTAACAGTTAGCTGAGTTAACACACCAGATCAGCATGCTAGCATTCCGACAGCACGGACTACTCGCTGTTTCTTCCCTAGCAGTGGCCAATACAATCACACTGTGCCTATCAATGAGTGATGGCCACGCAGAGCTGGCCTTAGTGGCTGGTTAAAATACCAAGTGATAGCAATCTAAGTGGCATTGACAGTTGTAGGATACATACAGCTAGTAAATAAATTTACTGGATGTAATAGACTTAGCTCCTGAACTTCATATGAAAAGAAGATCATGCCACAAAACCTCCAAACAGCCACAAACAACCACAAAGGCAAAAGTCTGATAGAAGCAGTAAAACAACATGAGAACTAGTGCCACATGCTGCAAGCAAGATATGACACACAGTAGAAACTGCCTAGAGACAACTCAGTCAATGTGACAAATGTTTTGTACCAGTTTCTGTGTCGAGGACATATTGTGGACTGGAATTGACAGCTGGACAACTGTCAGCAGACAGTGGCAGCTGAGTGCTGCTGATGCCGGTAACATTGTGACAATCATGCTGCTTATCTTTACTCAACAACGTCTGAAACACACAGAACATCAACAGTAGATTATGAACATTGAGACACTTGCAACAGTCACACAACACCAAACAATAACACATGTTACATAAATCAACTGTATTACAACAGACACTGTTTCACGTTGTGTTAACAAGTTCCCAACTAGTACTACATGATTCTCTGGTGACCTCCAGGGCTACAAACTGCCCAACTGGATGTAATCAACTGGCTTTAGGAACAAGCATATACCAGTAAAACTTAAAAATAAAAGTACAAATACAGAATGCATTGTGTAAAAATCTGACATTTTGTCAAAAAAATTACTTAATGCATTTATCATCCTCAGACCATCTTAAATGAATTCAAGATCTATCAATTCAAAAAAACAAGTGCACCATCCTTATCTGGAAATAATGCCACATAACCATAACCACGCCTCTTTAGGGGTAATCTAGCATCCATTGACCAGTAGTTTGCCTCATCTAGCTAATACTTGTAATGGTCAATGTGTTAACACAGACAGTGTCCACAAATTTAAAGAAAGGGATCACGTCGTCCAAAATACACACATTTTTGGAGTAATTTGTTGGCCTTCATCAGTACCTGCCCGGGCCAATCTGTGAATCAAATACGGAATTCCTATGTTATGCATTCCTACAGTATGCCAGAAACTTGAGTCACTTTATGGCAAATTCTGAGGTCTTCTGTGGATAATATGGATCAGGTCTAGCTCACTGCTGAACGTGACTGAGATATATGCATGCAAACATTGACTGATTTTGGAAAAAATCTTATAACTACTCCAGCTACAGACTGGACAATGTATTTGAGAAAACTGATTTTTGGAGGCTATATATAATATGGGAAGACAGGGCTGTAACAGAACTGACCAAGATATTTTGCCCATAATTGATTGAGTTAAGGTTTTATGACCCCTACAACACCGAATAGGTCATTTCAGGAACGTCTTTCCAGCCAATCTGTCGGCTTGGTACTGAAGAAACCAAACCCAACACAATAAAAGCTAGCAACACGGAATAAAATTATCTATAGTTACACACAAAAGACATGAAAAATGCTAAACCTAAACAAACACAAAAATGATATCTAAACCTAGATCAATATGCAAGTTTAAGAACTGTTCACGTCTGTGTGTATCATTGTGCACAACTTGTACAACACATGAATAGTTCTGATTATTTTCCTTCCTAAACTCCAGTCAATCATCATAGCTCTGATGCTGTCTAATTAGATGGGAGGGGGCTATTTTGCCCATATACATTTTTACAAAATTTGGCAAATAATCTCAAAAATACTCAGTCACAGAGCAAACATCTGTGAAATTGTGAATGCTACCTGGCACAGTTGTTCCTCTGTATGTACACCCAAGATGGGGTACAACCAAATTTGCTGGTAAATGAGAATAACACTGCGCAAAACAAGTGTCAGTCATACCTGGTTTGACTCATGTTCCTTTTGCTCCACTGCACTGACTGTAACTGAGTTGCTGCAAAGATCATCAAAAGCCTTGTGACCAACTCCTAGGTCAATATCTTGCAGATACAGAATGTTTATCAACTCCATATCCTGCAGAAATGTATGCACACACGTTCCATTAATTTACTGACATCTACAGTTAACACAATATGTACCTACATTGTGTCCAGATAAACGTTTTTACATTTAACTTTCTCAAATTTTTTACCAGTAATGTATGGTACAATAGGTGCTTGGAAGAAAAACCCTAAAATTAGTTTTTCTTCATATAAAGACACCAAAAACAGCAAGACAAAACTTCCAATCAGATTGGGAAATGTGAACTATTGACTTCCATCAACCATCCCTGCCTAATGTCTATATGCATTGCTGAGTAAAACAATGGTATGGTATGAGTCCCAGATGCAGTCAAAAAAATATTACAACGTAGAGATGGATACTAAGAACAAACATCTGAGGCACAGATTATCTAAAACCATGCTATGTCCCTGAGGAACTCTTGGGCAAATAATGACAAAATGGCTATTTCTGAAATAGTAAAACAATCAAACAGTACACAGAATGTGCATTACTATAATATATACGGTAAATTATAAAATTTTCAAGCGGCACAGCCAGTTCCAAATGTAAACTGGTGGCAATTTTTGTGGACAAAGGTTAGCTTTAGCATTAAAAGACAAGAGCACATTAAGATTTTCTTACTGTGTCACACATAATAGCTTTTTTGCACAAATAAATCTAATGCAGCAAAAAATTCAGCCACTCTATGCCTAAAAACTTGCTAGTGGTAAAAAATTGCAGCCTGTCAGACATTACTAGTGTGGCAGATAACTTAGCCACCCAATGCATAAAAATTGCTAAAATGTCGAAAAAGTTCAGCCTGGCAAAAAGTGGTACCTGGTAATTTTAGCAGAAATTATAGGGGAAGCCAACCTTAACATTCTTATATGAACCGCCTCTTGTGCACGTGACAATTATCTTAAGAACTCTATCAAATCCCCTTTCTGTCGTCTGTGCTCGAGGTATTAGCTTATACTATGCTTATCAGTCTTTCTTCATAAAGCATGTTTTTGTATCCTAGTATCATTCTGCTGAAACTATGCTCTGTGTCACTGTCAACACAGCCCACCACATGGTATGACAGCATGACCCAAGGTTGAACCAGTAACGGCCCCACACCTACCCTAGCCTGGCCCATCCTACCCCAAAGCCCAACACAGTTATTTCATCGGATTTCGAATAAAATCTTCCCAAAATTCACTAGGCAGTGCATATTCGATGTAAGAGCTTTGAAATGTGTCACTGAAATGTTAGGATGCATGAATATCGCGACAAATCTATGTGGTGCTTTGTAGAGTTGCATGTTTATTGTTACCATTTTTACTAATTCAGTACCCTTTCTGTGATGCTGAACTTTTCCGCCACTTTAGTAATTGTTTTAGGCAAAGGGTGGCTGAATTTTCTGCCGCACTAGCACCATGCTTTTGTCTCTGATATAGCCATATCTGTGCTGAAAAGAAACGTTAAACTCCAACTAACTAGCACTGTGCTTTTGCAAAACTTGTACAAAGCGCAAAGTTTTCCCAAAGTTTCTGATTCGTTTTTGTACAGCACGAGAAGCTCAATGACACAAATGACGGTAACAACACTCAAGCACAGCATGTAATCTACCTCCTTTGAAAGTTCATCCTCAAAAAACGGATTCATGGGATTAGGTTCTGAAACAATGACAGAAGTCTCAGCAGCTCCAGGAAGAGAGCTAGCATTCTGACTACTTGTGTTTGTGTCATCAGCATCATCACCACTGCTGCATTCACAGCTTGATGTGTAGCCGTCTGATCCGCCTTCATTCACAAGCCACGCGTGCACGTTCGTACTAATTCCATCAAAACGTCGGTAGTCGCTTAGAGAATGTATGTCTCTCAGAAGTGGCGAAAAACGACCGGTGTAATTATCCAGTACTTTCGGATACTCACGAACGAACTCTCGAGAGTGAAAATTCAAATCAATCCGCGTAATACTTGATAACGGACCGTCATTAGTTTCAAATAAATGACTCCGAACTGGCAACGGACGAATCGAAATGTCGAGAAAACTATCCAGATCGGAACGTAATAGACTGAGGACAATGGCGATCTGAAGCAGACCATCCGCGAAGTAATCTTTGATAATCATTGTTCGACAAAACCCTTCTAAAACACCTTAATTCTGTCAGTTTGAATACTTAGTGCTTAATGTTTAATTATCTTCTTCGATCGAAAGACCGTGGGAATTTCCCAATGAGGAATTTCCCAATGAGTCGGCTTTGCTTGACAACAATGCTTATTGTCACAAACTCATTTCTCCTACAAAGCAACTATCTTCGACATCAAACTCAACGAACACTAAGCGAAATGAAAGGCGACTAAACAAAGACAAAACTCTACTGTCTAAACCGATAATTAACCACAATATCTCGTAATCATTCGCCCAAATAAAAACCAAACAACAATGACTCGACAAATTTGACCTATGAGCACTGCGCGCATGATCAATAAACCTCTGACGTCAACAGTAACACGACCTGACCTACTTTCGACAGCGGCGTCGTTAGGGATGCACGTGTGCTATATATATTTATTATGAAATCGTACATAAAAGTACAAAAAGCTGCACGATAAACATACACACAAAACAACAATATCAGAACCAAAGCCTAAAAAAGCGAAGGAAAAAATAGAAAAATAGCAGTCGTCACGACGTACACATAAAATCCAAAATGAACATCACCTTTGTTGTACACGTTTACAAAATTGCACCATAATGTTTTTAGTGTACACGAATATAGTGGTAATAACGAAATTCCATGCTAAAAATGATGAATCAAGTCCAATCAACTAAATCAGTCAATAAGTCAATAGCACAACGTGAGATTTTCGCGACTTGACGCAAAATTAAGCAATATTCCTGCCTCTGTTTTTATGACCTTGCATGGTGGAAGCAGTACTCTGTTACTATATTTAACAAGTTTACAGCTTGTTACAACAAATGTGTTAAGAAGTTTTTTGGGTATCGCAGAATGGACAGTATGACTGGAATACTTCTTGACTTGTCACTCCCA
>Ga0209780_1001196_pt1 | contig 16593 bp, 11 predicted proteins | sample WorMetexBAHAMAS2_FD_187384 | JGI IMG/M metagenome (GOLD analysis project Ga0209780, IMG submission 187384) | Marine gutless worms symbiont microbial communities from Max Planck institute for Marine Microbiology, Germany - Inanidrilus exumae... | ecosystem: Host-associated > Annelida > Digestive...
ATAATATGCGTATACGAACTGATTTTATCCTAAGCACAGTGGTCGTGTACAGTAATTATGCGGCCAAATGCTTTACGGTCTCGGGTTCGATTCCCGCAGGTGGTATAATTTTTTAGTATTTTGAATTACGTGTGCGATATCGTCGTAAAAAGGTTCACGTTCGCTATCTCTCATCTGCTGATGAGCGCTTGTACTTTTATGTGTATCTTTATTTGTATTGATTTTCGCGCATGTTTAGGCCTATAGCTTGTATATATATAGCCTTTATTTAGCAATTCAGGCTTCAGCATCAAATATGTAACAATAAAGTTAAGTTGTTGAGTTGAGAACAGAACTTTCATGAAAGAATAAAGCGATGAATAATAGAAATTCAGTAGAAATGCAGTAAAGTAGCCTGCAAGGGCGTAAATCACGGGAGAATAGGTGGGACGAGTCCCCCAGAATTTGAAGTGAGGGGACGCTAATGTAAATTGTCCCCCTGATTTTATCATGTTGCAATATTTCAAGCACAGATTGCTTACATGACTATGCAGTAAAAAGCTTACCAACCCAATAACTCTAACAGAGTATTTACTATTTCCTAGAAGTACATCTTTAACGTCCACCAAATCACTACTTCAGGCGGAAAATGCAACATTACGGGCGAGGTCACGGACAAAAACTACCACGCCATTTCAAGTCAATTTTTACTGGGGAGCGGACCTATAGCCCCCTCCCGATGCTCTTTTCACCGGTGGGGAGGGGTCCTCGCTCCAACATCCCACCTCTCTCCCCACCAAGCCTTCTGGATCCGCCTGCCCGTCACCCCAGAATTCCAGCCAGATTTACGCCACTGGTATTAGTTTGTGTCAACGATGCTTCTAGCGCAAAATGCTGCTGTGGCCAAAACCACTGGTGGTCACAATGCGCCCACCAGTGCTGTTGCCATAATTAGTGGCCACACGCGTGGCGCCACCCTTGACAAAAGCCAACAAAGGTCAGTGTGCGAGATGTAGAAAAGGGGATCAATAGATTTTTGCTGAGGCCCCAAGGGCCGATAACGGAGGTGGGATTCTTATCCCCCTCCACACCGGCAACAGGGTCTGGGAGAACGCTATAAGCTCACAGCGGAGTCTACGGCAAAGCTCGGCCGCTCAACGATTTTCATGTATTTTGAGGTCTCTAGGCGGCTTATTCTGCTACGTTGTAAAGGCTGAGAGTTCCACAGATAAGGGCGGACTCGAGTTTTAGGCTTGGAATGGTATCGTGTCACTCAAGCCAGTCAAACTCAAGCCTACGCTTTTTGCAAACTGACGCTTTCTAGGGAATTGCCAGGATTGTTGCGATAACTTACGAAATTTAATACTTGAGTAACTTAAGTTAAAAGACCCCAAACGTGTTCAATGCACAGCTACAGGCGTAACTGTCGAGTACTGAACAGTAAATATGCAAATAAGTAAAAAATTGTAATTGTAATATGATGACAAACCATCAAACGGAAGTCTGTTTGGATGAGAATAACTGATATAGAACCACAAATAACACTGAAAGTAAAAAGAAGTAACAGTCAACGTTGTAATTAAACCCATTCAAGCTTCTAAGGCCGCCGGCCGGTATACAGCTGCAGAAGTCGCTCAATTTGGCAGCAAGGGGCGTTATGCCAACCCCACTCCCCCTGGAAAGTCAGAAATTACATGAGCAGGGGGAGGTCATCAGTTGTAGCACGGAGGGCTCAACCCCCTGATTCTACCATCAACTTGCACTGCCGCAGGTCATCAATGGAGAAATCTCGCAGCGTGCCAGGGTAACTACAGTGATTGTATCTTGTCTTGACTGATGATGATGATAATCACTTTTGTCGCCGTTCTCGGAGAACGGACTAACAGACTATTCCGACTGGAATTTCATCAAGACCCTTGGCGTCAGAAAACGTGAGCCTCTAACCAAAACATCCACTGTTGGGCTCAGCATGGGACGGATGGACTGATGGAATCCGTGCCATAGAATAGACCACGCTATGTATATGCTGTTATATGCATGACGCAGCATAGTTTAAACTGTATTATGTTGCTGAGCAAAACGATAAAATAATAACAAAGTTTGTATGACGTTTTTGTGAGAATAAAACTATGCACTTGTTTGTGTGAACAAAACAAATAAAAAAGTCTGATTTCTCCAAAACGAACCGATTCAGAAAATGTATAGAATGGATAGAATCATATCAGACATCAATAGCATCAGCAGCAGAGTGATAACAACATACATCAACCGATGATGGTTATGACTACAGTACAATTCATCAGTTACCACTGTTATCAATAGTTCAATGCAAGTCTTTTTCAATTAACGGTTTGCAAATTGTCAACATTTTTAACCCGCACCCACAGATCCAATTATGAAATACATACGGTGACCGTAACCATGACGTAACTTCGTCATTCCTATTTTTGTCAGTTGTTCTGGCCGCCATGATGTGGGGCAAGGAAATGCAAACACATTAGGTCGTGTTAGTTTGATATCACTTTCTGGCGCTAGCACTAAGCTTTTCTTAAACTTACTGATTCAATTTTATTTAAACGACGTGACAAATCTTCACCAGTTAACTTTGCACCATACATCATACTACACAAGATCATATAGTCACCATAGACTACTGTGACGTTACTACTACCATATAGGCCTATTTTAAGTGAATTACGTCGTCGTCGTCGTCACATAATTAAATCCGGCATTAAACTAGCATTATTGCACAGTAAACAATGTAATAAGCAATGCATTTGAAGACCATACTAGGCTCTCGACCGTGAATAAGACTAAGTTGAACACAGTAACATGACTGATGTGCAAATTCTGCTGCCACTACGAAGCAAAATGAAACAAACTTGGCTGGAATGCATCCAACTACATTTTAGTGGTAATGTAACGATGGAAATTTAACACTACAATAACGTTATTTACAACAAAACAATATAAACGACATTGGAAAACGTACGTCGTACTGGATAAGAATGTCCTTGGCACAAGCAGTAGCGGGGAACTATGTACATACCGCATAATCTATTTAATCCAGACATTCTTTTGGATACAGCATACACAGAATTTTCACAGCATGAAAGCATTCGAGTAAGTCTGTAATTACAGCGGGTAAATTAATAATACATACTTTCTTCAGCAATGTGCAGTTTACAAGAGCAGATTTAGTACAAAAACTGACTTGTTACACAGTTGGAATACATGTGAAAAGCTGCAGCTTTAAACAACAAATGTCTAAAGCAACAGTCCATTGTAGTACTGTACAATAAAATTATCATTCTCCACAGAACAAAAAAAGCAGAAACAGATCAGCGTAATAAATGTGACTAACTAAATAGCATGTTAAGCGTGTTTGCAATTTGGACGACAACATGTATGGAATGATGCAGCAACGTGATCTTACAAATGATGCTAATGGAAAAAAAGAAAGAAATGAAATAAAGTACAGCACCACAAACAAGCAAATCAGAGTGAAAGAGCTGCTCATGAGAGTGGGATGGCTGAAGTCAAACCCAAGACCTTTTGTCTACCAAGGTCTAACCACTACTTCATCACAAATACATTTGCAAACCTAGGTTTCTCCAAACTGGAAAACCCTCACGTGGATTCCACTGGATTGTGTACAGTTTTTGTCATTTGTTTCCCAACTTCTGATTAGTCTGATGCACGTATCTGGCTCGATACAACGTGGACGTCATACAGAGATGACAAACGGAATGTGTCTCCACTACAACATGTTAGTTACTTAACATCAATCAGCCTCTAACATTCTGACTGTAGGTGTTACTTGTTTCACCGTCTATGGAGGGATAGAAAGCTGAGATAATACATGACATTAAACTAATGAGCATACAAAATGAACTGAACAAAATGGATGTCGAAAAGACACTTCATCTGATAATACACAACAATAAACTTCAGATCACTACCATCACATCACAGAGACAATGCATAAAGATACTATAAATAAACATTCAGCCTTTACCTTCTAAACTAAGACTGATTCAAGCCAAACGCAATGGCACTCAGAAAAACATGCATTACCTTATGAAAGACTATTAGATTTTGCTTTTCAGATTTACTGTCAAACTTTTTAATAAATTGAAAATAATAATAATAATAATCATAACCCGAGATGACATTTATGGTGCTGTCATCATGGCAAAGCCATTGCGAGAGTTCACCCGGTTCATTTGATGAATGAAGACTTAGCGCCGACGTGACTGCCAGCCCTGAGATCAAGCCAACTGACTTGGACTGCTAGTACGCCAGAAAGAAATAGCAGTTACCGTCCACATCCACCATCGCCATTTTAAATTACTCAGCCTGAGAGCTGATACTCATTTTACTGTCCCAAGCAGGATGGAAGGCACATCCTGTCAGATCACTGGATTCACTGCCAAAGCCTCGTGCCAAAAATATTTAGCTAGCTGAATTCTCTGCCAAATTTCATTTGTCAAACATCTGCCTCAAAACAATGTTATTGATCAAACATTTGCATAAATCACATTCACACAAGAAAAAAGCAGTCACTCTATTGCTAACTGCATAAGCACTTTTGTTCACCAACTGGCTTGCTCATTAACGGCAAGTGATCAAGCTTGACTGCTGGCAAACTCAATACTAGAAGATGTACTCTGACGCCTCAGCGTCGACATGGATGCCTTCGCCATAACCTGCTGTGACCTTGACCTTCGCAGTTTAATCAGGTTATCAGTGGGGGCTAGTGAATATTCCGTTTAAGTTTCGTCGATATTGCTCAATCCGTTCCTGAGATATCGTGGTAACGATATCTGTCCGAATGAACGAACGCAGTGGACGGACAGCCCCAAAACACAATGCCTTCGCTGACAATGTCGGGTGCAAAGGCATAAAACTTTGCTTCAAACATGACAGTACATTCTAAAATGTTTCTGATCCACATTATCGCCATCATACTTTTACTGCAGCTGTGAATTTATCACCACAACAATTTTGTGTAATAATGACGAACTAAACCGTCATATAAAATGCCATTTTTTCCATTCAGCCGTATTTTTCTCGCACTGCAATTATTCGGCTAATCCAAGCCGAGTCAAATCACTGAAGGGAACAGAAAGTAACAGCACTGATGCGAACCACAGAAAGTTACCCGCTGCACCTCAACCCACTGACTGAAGGGACGCCATGGTCACACCTTTACCCAGGCTCCCAGACGTCATTACCATGTACTTAGTGAGATGGAAAATGCTGAATGAAATAATAACCATCTCGACATTTTCAACGCTATCAATCTGTCTAGCACTTTCTATGCAATACAGTAACGACAAGTCTCTGCTGTCGCACATGAACCGCGCGACATTCCGAGTCACGACCAACACATTGTAAACAAAGGTGGGCACTTAGTGTGATACACTGATAAACCAAGTTGATAACACTTGCCATGGTTGATGTGCCTTGGTGAAAAAAGAGAAAAATTGGCAAAGTTCAGAGTTTGGAACAAGGTTCCGGAGGAAGTACTCTTATTTTTGGAGATACTCGAAATCCCTTACAACACAGTGTAGTAAAGATGATGGTAGCCTCTGTGCCATAAAGCAACTCAATCCTTTCAGCTGTTTCGAACACCGGACCATAGCATACATCGAGTTATGTATGTGTTGCATATGCATCGTGTAGTAAAAATCTTCCAGTAGTCCATGTCTAACAATAATGAAACTGCAAAGAAAGTGCATCATTAACATTATATCAGTGCCGTGTTTAGGGCTCAACAGCACCTGCCTTTGTGGTGGCACAGAGGTTATGTATAGTCATTCAACGCAAACGAGAATATGAAGTGACATTTTTGCAGTGCAAACTACGTAGCTTGGGTTACAAATGAGATTCAGTGTGGCCGCAATCACTAAATATGGCACAGCCATGTAAACATAGGGACACCTCCTTCATGACTTCACAAATTACCGCAATAAACTGCAACTGACCACATGGTATACTCAGCAAGAGAAACCTCACACAGTCTAAGGAGATGTCTTGTCCATATCTTCAATTCCGTTTCCTCCTCATTTCCCCTCTTCTTCGTTTTCTAGTTGTGTCCTCTGCTGCACAGCGGCAACCTAGAGCCAGCTACGGGTCTGGGACACACTGCCAGCTTCCCCAGCCAGGTCCCACAGTGGTGCGTTCCCCAGCGCAGTCTGGGACAGAGCTCCGCACAATTTAAATTTTGCAGCATTTTAAACATAGCAAATACGCATGTGATGAAAACAATAATTGAAACCACCAACCACAGTTGCAAACAATACCTATACCACAAAATGTTAAGGCAAGCTGGGGTTTCAAAAAAAATCTTGCAAAAAAAGCACACCTGTTCCCTACTACAAAAATCTGGGATGATTCCCTGACTTGCCTAGTTTACAACCCTCTAAGCACGCAACTGATTTATGCTGTACATGCAACAAGATCAACAATGGAACCAGAGACAGCAACATGTCAAAAAATCATGTACAACGACATACACCAGTCTCGTGGTTACCAGCCACTTTTGTGGTATGACATCTCTCTTACACATTGGGACTATTTCCCAGAATTATTGCATGTCAGGCAGAGAGCACACTGTCATATGAAGGAAATGTTTGGTACTGCTGGAGAGCACAATCAGCAGTCAAGCATGCATCTAGACAAGTGTTGCAACTACCAGCCTGAAGCCTAAGAATAAACGTCATATTTCAGATTTCAACTAGGACTGGTAACAATTTAAATTTGTTTTAAAATTAGTAAAATGTCTTTAATCACTAATTAATCGATCAATGTCGATTAAAGATTTTAAATCAAATACTGCTGGAAGAAACGTTTAGGGGCAAATGTTTGTGCTGCATTGATATCTAGTGGCAAATAACAATTATTGCCATCATCAGTTCTATAACACACGTTCAACATAATAAAAAATGTTCAAATAAAAATTCTCCTCCATAAGCTTTGTCAAATTAACGAAATGCAAAATTCTGTGTATCAATAAGTAATGAGTTATAAAAAAGCAAATAAGTAATAGGACATATATATTTCATCAAACATTTTTAACCGAAATTATTTTTTACAATTAACAGGCAAAACCTCAGAGCCCTAATTTCCATCTACAAAAATCTCATACAAAAAATCTGACAGGGCTTGTGAGAGTCAAAGCAAAATATGCATGAAATTTGGCCACCACATCTTAACTAACTTCATCTCATTGGCAGCTGATCAGCATGTTGTGAAAGACATTCTACTGATCCCAGCATAGATATGCATAAACATATACACATTGTATTACCAATTAACTGAGCAGCAGAACTGATCACTGAAACGTCAGAGCAACTATGACTTACTAAAGTCAACATTATATGCTGTCTCACATTGCACAATACACAATGTCTTCAGAACAACTGGATGATAATAGTTGGTCAACAAAAATGTGGAACAAAGAATCTAGAGGCACACGGTGGAAAACACAGTAACAAAAATATGCAAAAAATGCATTTCCACCCCATCAATTGGTCTCCAATGTTTACAAGATTTACATTTCATTAGTTGACAATTTCAGCTTGTTAATGGTAGACACCACTATACAGTAAAAGAGGCAATAACCAAGTCAGTTTCTCATGGCATTCTTTGTAAAGCCCATCTTCGACTGCATGTAGGTCCAAATGAACAGATCAATTGCTGCTAATCAGCTGGATCGTTGACAGCGCGGTATTTGGATTTCTCAAGCCGTTTCATTAAATGACTGTTTTTAGTCTCAAGTTCTTGAACAAGCGTTTGTGACTCACGCAACTACACACAACAGAAACCATGTCACTATCAATATCAACTCATTGCAAATATGCACATTTCACACAATAACTTATTTAGTTGTGACTGGTTACATTACTATTGTAACTGCAATTATAATAATAATAATAATAGTTATTTATTATTAGGCTCAAAGCTAGGCTTCAGCCGAATATTGGATTCACTTTACGGCATGTTTGGCGGTGTTCATGCGTTCAGCTATAACTCCGCCAAAAGTGAACCGATTTGGATGAAATCTGGAGCACTCTGAGCACATTGTCAGGGCATGGCCCTGGCAGATTTTGGGTGAGATCCGCCCAGTAGCGACAGCTAGAGAGCATGGCAAAATTTTTTTTTGTCAGGTAACCAATGCACAATTTCATCGATTTTTTGTCAGCAAAATTCGATGAAATTTGAACACATCACATGGATCATGTCTGCAGGCACGGGCGTTTCACTTATAATGTACATGGACTTGAAAGTTAATTTGCGGCTAAATTATGAGTGACAGTGATCTTCGTGATTATGGCTGCTGCTGAGGCTGGCGTGTCTGCCTGCAAGGGCGTTTCGACCACCACTCTTAAGTCGAAAATTATTTGCTTTGTTTCGAGCAAGGAAGACGTTATGGCTTTCGATGATATTCTAAAGATCTGCACTGACTTTTATTATCACAGTGACATAATGGAAGCACAATCTTTGTTGGAAAAGTGTGGCATTAGTATGCACAAGCGTAGGGGACCCGAGAAGAATCGTTCGACTGTTGAAGATATTACTACAGTTATGTTAAATCCGAGAACAACCATTCCGACATTTTATGCCATCATCTCAGCAGATTGCCCCCTGTTGATGTTAAACATTGTGACATATCTGCCACGCCCACTTACACAGATAGCCGAGCACTTCGAGATAAATACTGTGTTGTGGACATTCCACACATTACCGGTACAGCCATCTAGTTGGCTGGTTGGAGTTTAACGGCACTTTCAACACAATTTAGGTTAATCATGCCTTTAAGGCAGAACTATATTATAAATATTAAAATTTAGTAAGTAATAATTCTTGGGGTAAGATAATTGAAAAGAAAAATATAACATATGTAGACTGACTAAGTACATAGAAATTAGGTAAATTATTTAATTGAAAAAGTATAATTTGTGTGAGATTTCTTTTTTTAGAAATTATAGTTGATATTATAAGTTGATTTTTAAAACTAAAATTTAGTATGTTTTGGCTGGGCGTATGAATGAAAATGTTTTAATGTGAGTAAAGCTATCTAGTTATTACTACTATTTCTTTATCAAGTGTTGTTTCCTTCAGTGCCTTTACGCTGCAGGTTGAGTGAGTGATGGTAAGGCACTAACCAGTAGGTTGAGTGAGTGATAGTAAGGCACTAACCTGCAGTAATTTTGTAAATACTAAGTCAGCTAAACAAAAATAATAAAGCATCAATGCCATTCATTTTTCCTTTACTAGATGATCTTTCAGTCAATTAAGTTTTTCTCATCAACTGATCGCCAGCAAGTTATCAGCATGACTGGTTTCATGCCAATTGCCTGTTAGTGAGTGATGACAGAAAGTTAGTCTAGCATTTGCGGCCTTGGCGAATTTGGGCTATATATGTGACATTATTATTATTATTATTATAATAAAGATAAGACAAAGGTTACTACTAAATTTTAGTGTTATGGTAGGCCAACTTTGACCTTGCTAAAGAGTGCTTCCAGTACTATAAAAGCATAAATGGTCATAATGCTGAGCTCCCACTATTAACATAAGCTCCACTCCTAACTGACACAAGTCAGACAAGTGCGTGTTACCTCTCTTTGAAGTCGTCGTTTCTCGACCTTCAATTCTTCCTCGGCTTTCTCAGCGTCTTCACTTGCTGACTTGTATCGTGTTACCTGACTCTCCAGACGTGTCACCTGCACTCACATCACCACAGTCCGCTATCAACACCTCAGAGCTGTAGAGCAGACGACACACCTGGCACCACTCAACTCACACCAGAAACTTGTCAATGTGCCATCTACACTGTCTTCTTCTTCTTCCATATAAGTGCAACCTCTCACGAAAGATGAACATACAGCGACCAGGCACGCCACATTTCTGGCAGGATAACACGATGATGTTAAAAACGATGCTGAGTCGATGCTCTGATAACTCTTGAAGGCATCAACGGTGTGGAATGTTGATGGATCAATAGGTAACACGTTCCAGTCCCTAGTAGGGCATGGGAAGAAGTCTGAATATGCAACACAGCTGCATTGTGGCTGCACAATGCGAGAGGCCTCTGGTAATAGACTGTGACAGGCTGTACTTGGATGAGAAGGCAATGTCGACCTGGTGGTTAAAGAACTTGTACATCATAGTCAAGCGGCGGTTTCGGTGACACTGTTCCAAGGTTGGCCATCCCAGGTCTTGGATCATTCTGGTGGCACTGCAATTATAGTCTCGCTTGCCTGTGAAATATAGGCCGGTTGGTTGAGCGGCACAGTGGTTAAAACGTTGGTCTTTGACCGGCGAACTTTCCTGTCCCACGCTCAACCTGCAGCTGACGGGTGACCACTTATGTGGGTAAGCCGTCCGCTATAGGTCAGCCAACTAGGCCAACTCAGCCTTTTATCCTCCAGAGGTCGATAAACTGAGTAGTAAGCTATATCAGATGTGTGCCGCCTCATTCCGGTGGTGCCATCTGGTGAATGCTTACGGAGTGAAGTCAGGATGGTCGTGTGGGTGGCAGGTAAAACTGTGTGATCCCGTTAACACGTGCCATTCTGTAGCGCTTCGTGGCTGTTTAGGCCGTAAGAACGCGCTATATAAGTACCTCATACTTTACTTTTACTTTACTTACTTTACATGGTTCATAAAAACGTGCCGTATTTCTTGGTAGATAAATAAAACAAAACAACAAACCTTCGACTGCATTCATTACAGAAATAAAACGATCATTCCGAAATAATAAAAAACACTAAAGTTCAATGAAGAGTTGCATCAGTTACTGACATTTCCCTGGAGTGTCATAATTTCCTGTTCGGCTCGCTTCAGTTTCCACTTGTACTCGGTAATGTTCTTCTGACTCTCCACTAAAACAACACGACGATGACCAGATCACATAAAATGTTAAAACCATCACAAAATACACGGTGTCACAAAAAATGGGCACTGTAAATCTAAAAGGCAACATTATTTTTCACCTGTAACAGCAACAAATGTGGATCATTTGAAAAATGTCTTCAACGTGGTATTCAGTGGCAAATTGTAGTATCAAAGTCCTCAATAAAGATCCACAACACCTTAAACATGTCACTACATTCGTTCATTCTTTGACGGGAAAGGGTCCAGCCTACTCTGGACCCCTGCACTGAGACCTTACGTAGGTCCAATGCACTAGACCAGGAGAGGAAGGGAATTAGTTGGTGTAAGCATGACATATAGGGTGAAGGAGGGTTAAGTAGGAGTGAAAAGCTTGTCGATTATTTCTTTAACACGCCACCTCTAGGCGTGGCCTACTGTCTGGCTAAGTCCCGACTGGCGTTTATGCAGTGCCAGCCCTAAATAGCGCTTGTGCAGCACCAGCCACTTGACTGGCACTTATTCAGCGCCAGCCAGTGGACTTACTATGTCTAGCTGCTTCGGCTCACGTCAGCGTGGCTAATACCTTGACTTGACATAGCTAATCAAGGCATCAGCATTGGTCGCAGTTTATAGAGGACACTATTGAACCCTCTTTTTCTTCCTGTTCCTCATGTGCGTAGGAATTATTAGAAATAATTCTTTGCTAGGCTGATGGGCTGATGCGCCCGGGGCTGATGTATGAACCCTGGCCACTGAGCACATCATGCTCTACTGCACATGGCGCCAGAGTGTATTGACTACTGGGCCACATGGGCAGTAACATGTCACTACACTACCACGTGAAATATCTGGCACCTTTCTGACTCACTGTGGTGAATTAACTGTTTTTGTGCCACCATGTATAGTTGGCAAAATAGTTTGATGTCACTTTGCCCACTGGACATTTCAGTGGCTAGATACAATGTGGTCAAGAACAAAACATGTTTGTTTTTGTTGTCAACTGACTAATTGGGTTAAAGTTTTACATCCCACCTGACACGAAATTAGTCATTTCGGAGACATTCTTCCCAGCCAATCTCTTGGCTTAGTACTGAAAAACTAAATCAAAACAACAAAAGCATCACTAACAAAATGTACTACAACATAAAATTGACACAAACACCTACAGCCAGGTTTGGTCTCCTACGACCTCTGGCATAGAAATGAAACAGGCCAATTCTGGAAGGAGTAAATAAATAAGGAAGTAAATGAGTAAGGAAGTAAATAAGGAAGGAAGAAAGTAAGTAACTAGAGAAGTTAAGTAAGCAACAAATAATTTATAGAGCGCCAGAATCAACAAATAAATCAGGGTACATTAGCACCCCAGAGCCCATGCAGGGCTCTGTGAACCATTAACAACAACAGTTAACTATACACACAGATTTGCAGCAAAAAGCACAAATGAATAATGTATGTTTTTCTTTGTGTTGTTTACTCTACTATATGGAAAGACAAACCATCGATTGCATCAGAGCCGGGATTTCCAGATATCACAGAGTTGTCTGATGACGGCAAGAGTTTTGCCCCTAATGATGCACGGGATTTCTCCAGCTCCAGCTCATGCTGCAACCGCTTATTCTGCCAAGCAAATGACAATGCTGCTGGCAGTCACAAAAATCGCAACAAATGTCACGTTAACAGTGATGCAGACGTTAACAACAGAAAATGCTTGAGATATGAACAAGACCAATCAATATAATCAAAGCAAATCAATACATAATCAGCAGAAATGCAAACTGTGACAAACCTCAGACTGAAAGTGTAACTTTTCTTCGAAGAAATTTTTTAACCGCTCGCCTACAAAAACCATTATATGAACGATGAACTGACTAAATTTATGCGAGACGCATGACATTACCAGATATGCAAACACTGCCGCTATTTACAGTTTCTGAATCATTTCTGACGTGCATTACTCAGGAACTAGTAGATGGAACAAGAGAGAATGTAATTTTTAATGGTCAGGATCAATACATGAGTTTCCTTGGTGACAGAAAGGGCACCTGCACCAATTACTACCACAGGTTCTCTTTTGGCACAAATGGAGAAAGACAACCATTCAGCTAAGAACAGGTTCACTTGAACTATGTAAGTAAGTATATTTATATAGCGCAGAAAATCATGCGTCACAGTTATACCAGCACTATGTCCTGGTATAAACTATTCTCACATGCATGGTTATTAATGACTGAGTTAAGGTTTAACGTCCCACTCGACACAAAATAAGTGATTTCGGAAACGTTCTTCCCAGCCAATCTCTTGGCTAAGTACTGAAGAAATGAGCCAAACCATGAAGAATTATTGAAGAAGAAAGCATCTCTCAACATACTATTTATCAACAGCGGACCCTGCACAAAACTAACCAATGAGTGAACAAGAAAGAAAGACAACCTAGAGAGCCATCATATGTGTCGAGATGTTGTGCCAGTTCGGACGGTAACAGTGCAGAAGTGTCCGAGCCAGCTGAGACCGAATCGTCAGTTGGTACCCCGTCACCCACCGACACATACAACATAGCTTGCTCCTACAGATACACAAGTATAACAGTGCAGTCAAGTTAGTTAGTTGGAGTTTAACGTCGTTTTTCAGCACAAATATGGAAGAAGAAAGGTCAGGGGTGGAGAGCTATCCCTACGAAGTGAAGGAAGGCCACAGATATATTAACCTCAACCCTGGCCGCCTTTTGTTGAGCAGCCACCAAAAGAGGGAAAGGGATCAAGAGGCTCATTTACATTATTATGCTAGCGCCTACAACACAAGGAGACAACTATCACACCGCAAGACAAAACTAAATCAAATACGACAAAAACAAGCACGGATCCTTAACTAAAAATATATATAACATAAAATCAACACAACTTCCCAGCTGCGGAGTACTGCCTCGGGCACTGTACTAAAGCATACTGCCTGACGACAGTCATGCATGTTTGTGAACATCTTGCACTGATTTGCCATACGAAAGTGAAATGGCCACTTCTTCATTGCAAGGTCAATATCATAATCACCTCCATATCACTGGTATCACTGTATGCCATCTGTGTTGATATTCTTTGTTACTGGTAATTATTTATTAACGTTTTTACTATCATCCTCCTCCTCGTCGTCATCTTCATTATTATGCACGCCTGCTACTTCTTCCTCTCTAATATCAATTGATATTACTTAATGCTTATGGTTTAAAACTCTTATATGCCAAGTGGTGTGGTGGTGCAACGGGTAGAGCATTGAACTTGCGATCAACAGGTCGTGGGTTCAAATCCTACTCAGGGCAAAAGATGCGTAACAACCTTGGACAAGTTGTTCACACCTATGTGCCTCTGTCACCAAGCAGTATAACTTGGTACCGGACATAAGGTGGTGATGCTCTGCAGCTGGGAAGGTAACCACAGGCCTGGCAGAAAGTAATGGCAGCCTACCGCCAGGTGGATGTGGGCTGACTGCCTATACAACGGGATCAGCTCCGGACCCAACGCTCGGTAACGAGTATGGGAAGCCTTTCTATGTTTAATATAACTATGTATCAGTTTCACAAACACAACGCAAGCAAAATAAGTTGACAACTAATATATTTTAGAGCAAAAACGTTGCCAACATATGTCAAAATTCCATCAGTGAGCAACAGAGGAAAAAAGACGAGCACTGACCTTGATGAGCGCCTGCGTGTGTGAAAGAGCTGTTTGTAGGTTTTTACATTTCATCTCAGTTTCACTCAACAAACTTTTCTTCTCTGTCAATTCCTGTAGCACACGTGCACACACACACATGACATGTACACAGGCATGCACAGAGTGGACTGCATGACGATATCTAGTGTGTGATAAGAAAGCAGCATACAACTACACAAGACAAATCACAGATACTAGGAATCTCCATGATTGCAAAGGGACCACACAACATGCTAAGGCAGGTGAAATCTTGTCAACCGCTGCACAACTGTACAAAAAATACGCCTAGCATTTTAATAGGCCTGCAATAGGTGCATGACTGTAAGTCACTCAAGATTATTGGAAATGATGTGATTTGATGGGCCACAGAAATCTTAGTAATAATGTTGCTGTTACGCACTGTTTAAACGACACTTCCACTTTTACAGTGTTTGTGACTGTCTGTGACCCTGAGATGTCCATCAGTTCAGCAGGACTGTTGAAACTACAAGCCATGTGTGCTTTCCAACCGATATTAGTCTTCCATTGTAATTGCATATCTATCTTGTACTGTTTCAATATATTTTAATACATACACACTTTCACTATCACTTATTTGCCAAAATTAAACAGGTTACAATAACCCGAAACACAACCCGTTCAGGGATAATCCATTATGCATGTGCTAGTACTCGAGAATATCAACTTGCACATGAAATTTGAGTTGCCTAGTTTCACTCACTGGAGCATATATGACTTCTTACTAGCTTTTTATTGTAACTACATCCATATAATGCACAGTTTCTAAGATATAAAGTGATATTAGTCAAAAATTGTTGGTTTTAACCTATCCCCCCTGCATTTCAGACCCAACCCAATATGAACTTCATCAAGATCTTTGACATCAGAAAACTAGTTGTTTTGTGTGATCATATGTTCAGCCATTTTGATATAACTCTGACTCTCAAAGCACACTATGACAACCAACAAGAACATACGCGACAGATTTCGGAACATGTTACATAATTTTTAAAACACTTTTAAATATGAGGTGCCCAGTCAAACTCCCACGTTAATTCATTAGGAGTTTCATACAACCACTTATATTGACTTCAAAGTGTCAAAAAACATGCATACAAACCAGAAGATGAACTTCGACAACCCAGCGTCAACGTGGATGATTTGGCCGATGGCCTGCTGTGACCTTGACTTTGACCTCCAGAATCTAATCAGGTCATCAGTAGGGGCTACTGGATATTCCCTGTCAGTTTTATCAAAATTGTTCAAGGTGTTCACGGGATATCATGGTAACAATAACTGTCTGGATGAACGAAAGAATGCAGCAGATGGAGAGGCATCAAACGGCTACCACAAAAGTAAAATTGTTAAATTATGCCAAACACCACTGCCAGTAAGCAAATATCACCAATGCTTTCATCATGTAAGCACAAGACACACTGGCCAGCAGACCCTCTAACTAGGAGGTGTTGGCGCCCTAAGACTAGCAGTGAATACTAATCGATAACAAATCCAATGCCGGTGTGTCATACTCGTGAGGTGACAGTGAGAAGGTGTTCCAGCTGAACTGTATGTTCCTCGGTGTCAGCAAGGCTGTCCTTGAGTAAGTCCACCTCATACATCAACTTCTGTTTGTCATTGTCCAGCTGCGCGTTGGTCAGCATCACCTGCTTGTATTTCTCCTCCGTATCAGTCGCAGCCGATGACGCCGTGCGAGACTGTGACATCAAATATCATCGGCATCAACGTGTCATTCATCCAGAAATCATTTCAGCAACTGGAAACAATATCTCTAGCAGCAATATCTCAAAAAGCAGCACATCATGTCTATCAAGCCTATTACAGAAAAAAAACAGGAAAACATGTAAGAGCCTTGAATATGTCATATCATACGAGGCTTTTTTTGATTGATTGATTTATTGGGTTTGGCAGCCAGAGGCTGGATTACAACGTATACATACAGACATACATACAGTAAAAAAAACTAGGCCTATACATTGAGTACATTCACACAATCAAGTCTGCA
>Ga0209780_1001197_pt1 | contig 16584 bp, 8 predicted proteins | sample WorMetexBAHAMAS2_FD_187384 | JGI IMG/M metagenome (GOLD analysis project Ga0209780, IMG submission 187384) | Marine gutless worms symbiont microbial communities from Max Planck institute for Marine Microbiology, Germany - Inanidrilus exumae... | ecosystem: Host-associated > Annelida > Digestive...
TAATGCGTTATTTTATGGCGCATTAAATTAGTGATTCGGTGTAGGCCACTAGAACTGCCACCCTTCCGTCAGTGCCATTCACGGAATTCGGGAATTGTGCACAGTCTTTGAAAATACAAGGGCTGTTGTTTGTTTAGATTTAACTGGATACAGTATTGCACCTTTCAGTTGTTGAACGACTTTCTGTGTGACGGTACAGGTATTGTAATCGATTGTCAGTTTGTCTGCCCGTCTGTCTGTCTCTTACATTAGTGTATGGTGGCTTCACGGCTTGGTCCAGATTTGAATTTGACAATTCCCAGTTAACTATGGCCAATTATCCCTATAGGTGGGTCGACGATGGCAGAGTGCGAGTGGCACTGTATTAACTGAGCTTCTGGCTTGAGTGGTTTCAAAACGAAACACAATAAAAGACTGCGACAAGCATGTAGCAGAGCCGGCAAACAGGCTACTTATTTTAAAAGCTAGTGGGCTTAACAACGAGCAACAATCACTTCAACAACACTGCACACTTGCAGTCACAACTTTTAGTTAAACAGGTTGAGCAAAATACAAAGACACTCTTGTAATTATCGTGAGTGCGGTGCTCCTTTCTCCAGTACTGCACGAGTGTAGTGTACGTACTATGTACTACATGCCAGCCTAGTTCAAATGAGAACACCTGTGACGAACAATGTGGGTGACTCACGGTGTCACGTTGTACCATAGTAGAACCACGGATACGGATAGGATACGGATATCAGTTATCAACGTCTGAACGGATAGGATACGGATACGGATAGTTCTCAACGGATACGGATAGGACACGGATATTAAAAAACGGTATCCGCGCATCTCTGCTGTTTATGAGTGTTTATGAGTGACGTTTTTTGTAATGAGTGATTGGGAGTGAATTCGGAAAAATAGCATCTGTACTGTATGTCTGTGAATGTCCCGAATAAGGCCTAAGAAAACAAAGTGTAAATTCGAAATAAGCAAGCTACTTACTAGGTTCTGTTTGCAACATAGATCGTCCCATAGAGCAGTTTAAAAAGTATCCTTGCAACATGTACAAACTCTTTTATAAAGTTTCGGTATTCGTTTATTGAATCATTGAGGCAAAAAGAACAGCCGAATAGCATATGACACAATCATTCAACAAATGGCGTGGCACACAGGCCACATAAAGTAGGTGATTGCGACTACAGACTAAAGCGATGAACAGAAATACATATAATAGCACAATAATACAATCCTGTAAAACATGAACATATTCAATTACATTAAGCAACCAACTTGAACCAAGCAGATAACTAAAGATGTTAAGTATTTACAATATAGGCCTACGCCTATAGGGTAAAAATACCATTTAATTCGCCATATTTCCAGCCGAATATCAGCCTAAAATTTCTTCCGCCGAATATCAGCCGAAAAAAAATTGGCTAGCCGAATCTCAGCCGAAAAAAAGTGTCAGCCGGAGTTTGCGTATAAAAAAATCGGCTCCGGGGTCTACCAAACTGCGACGCAAGAGGATGGGCTGTTTCTACAGAGCCCTCTGGCGATCAAGCGTCAGAGATGTGCGGGCCCGCTGAGAGCCGGTTTGGGGCCAGGGAACATACGGTCACTCACGGGGCCCATGTAGACTGCCTCACCCCCAGGGATCGCGGGGCCCCTCCAACACTGCGGGGCTCGCGGTAGCTTATCCCCTTACCCCTCCACCTCTCGACGTCTCTGGAGATGTGCGGATGCGTCCGCCAACTTTTTGTACGGCTGCGGACAGACACAAACGCAACCTTACATGTACCTGCGAGGCTGCAATGGCTGCATGCGAACGCGGACGGTCGAACACTGACGCGTCCTCCAAAGGTCGTCATTGCGCGATGCGCGTAGTGCGCGTACTCTAGGCCTATAATCGTTCATTCTCAGTTTCGATTATGCAATCAACTAATCGTTCTGTAATTTGCATAACTCATAACATCTGTCATTCACTGAAATTTTTAGTTTATGAGTTGATTTGCTGACATTGCTGATGGTAAGACTGGATACCGACCGTCCGCGGACGTCGGTATGGACGCCTGTCAATGGACAGCTGCGGACGCGGTATTTCTGCGGACGGACGGGAAGCTAAAATATCCGCGTCTGTATATATGTGGTCGACGTAGAGGTAGAGAGAATTTGCGAGTGTAGGTACCGCCAAAGCCTCACTCTGATAGATTAGTAATAGATTGATTATATAAGTTCTTTGGATTAAATTTGCAGTGATTGCGATAAAGCAGTAAGAAAAGGACATGGAAAACCTTGAAAAATCAGGCAAAGCTGCAGGGAATGAGAAAATACGGTAAGAAATTGTGGATTTGGATTTAGTTTATAACAATGTTATACGTAAAATCGTAAATTCGGTGAATGAATGCACCCAATGGGCGGCCTATGCAACAACAACAAGATAGCCTTACTTACTTAGTATTTACTATGCACGGTCATGTGCGCCATGATGTAAACAATAAGTAGTCGTTTGTCTAATTCTTAATATTATATCTGTGTTTTTGTTGCGTTTTGGATTATCTGTTGCAGAAAGGTGCATCTAAGGAATATCAGTTGGTCGGTGTTAGGCTAGCGTTAAGTTAAGTCTGTAAGCATTGTCACTACAAGGCTTACAGACTTCGGACCCAAGACAGTTGGGCACCAGTGCCGAACTGTAAGGTCCAGTGCCGATTCGGTCCTAGGGCTGGGGCACTTCGGTTCTAGGCTCGGGACATTTCGGCACTAGGGGACACATGAAGTTTAGCGGTACGCACTGGAAATGCATTGCACGGGAATTTCCAATGCTTTTCCAATTCGTACCGCTAATATTCACACTAGCCCATTTATTTAATGTTTTCTTTACTGGGGAGGGTGCTCAGACCCCATCCCCATAATTATGTGAGTATACAATTCGCGGTACGAATTGAAATCATTGCACGGAAATTTTCAATGCATTTCCAATGCGTACTGCTAATCTTCACACTATTCGACCTATAGCACAGGCCTAGTACGAAAGCAAGTAAAGTAAACAGTGTATAGCAGTTTAGCATTAACTTAGCTCTTCACTGCTATGGAAGTCTCACATGCCATATGGGATCACACAGTGTTACCTGCCATCCGACAAAGGTGAGAATCCCGCCTTTACCCCCAGCCGAAGTAGGTACTCGATTTAGCGACCCCGGAGGGATGCAAGGCTGAGTTGACCTATGTAACGTGAAAGCGGACCAGTCGGGAATTGAACCTGCAGCCTATAAATCGCAAGTCCAACGCCCTACCGCTGAGCCACCACGCAACCTAAATGCGCGGTGGTGACGAATAGACAGATTAAACATTTTAGGCGTATAAAACGTAATGCATACGCTTGAAATTCACCTTACCGCAGTAATGCTAAAATGTTTCACTGCTAGTGATAATGTAGGCTTAATGTATTTTGCTGAGGCAAAATTAATTGTTCCGGTATTTGTATAATGCACATGGGCACGCAAGCATGCCAGGTGATGTTGGGTCAGTCATACTTCATGTGTTTGATTGATTGCCACTGCACTGACATGAGTGCAGGTTGCTCATAATTGCAGTTGCACATTACACTTAGCTTATTGTTCAAAAATGATTCCTGATTCTCACGAGTCGTCATGTGGCGAAGCTGTTGTCTTTGAAGTAACCACGCCTGTAGGCACTAAACTACAAAGACGGCATGTTGGCGTCTTTGTAAGAGGCCGTTCACTAATTAACGTTATCACGCGCTTCGGTCTCGTCAGAGATTACGTACGTACCGTGGAATTGTGGAAAACTGTTGATGACAGGAAGTTCGTCTGTGTCAAACTCTGATCAAAGTTACAAAAGGTTATCACAATCATAATTATGGTAAACCAACTCAGTATCATCAACACTGGTGTTAATTAAGAGATAATATGTACACATTTTGGTTAGTGGTCTATTGTAGTGATGGCACGATATGGCCGTAGGGGAAAACGATGGATACGATATGATACTGCATAAAATATCGCGATACGATACGATACAATACACTCCCAAAGTGCTGCGCCGTATGTCAACAGTCCAAGATTAATGTCGCGTTCTCACTGACGCCTTAGCATGCATTCGCATGCCTTCCAATGCCATCAAAGGTCGATGACAACATTCGACCACTGTCCATAACCTTCATCAGTGTTCGAACATGGGGACAGTATGGTATCAAGAATCTAGCATTAATAGATTTCAGTAGCATTCACACTGACGCCGTCAACCGCGATCGAAGGCTGTCACACACCATCGAACGCCGTCGACGACGTTCGATGCATGCGAAGGTGGGAACGGTCTCATAGCAATGTTAGATTTTAGTAGCGTTCGAACGTTAGCGTTTGAACGTCGTCATTCGAACGTCGTTAACGACGTTTGAACGCATTAGTGAGCAGTCCACTTAAGAATTGATATTACACGCTGGTTGGAGGGGCGTCTGAGTTAACATGCCTACATGAACAACACAGCGGCAACTGCACTGAACAGATCACAGAACATAGCCATATCATGGATTCCCTAGAATATAGGTGTCCATAACGTAGCTTACTAATCCCACACCAAATTCTACATCATGATTATGCATTGTTTTTACTGGACCGCCTACACATAGTGTAGAGGGGCCAGACTAGTAACGGTCGCTGGCGTCTGTCGTCGTCATGTGTCGTCGTCGTCTGTCGTCTGTAACATTCGCATGTGCAACATAATTCACAAGGGGCAGCACGCGGCGGGCCAGTAGTGTTACGTCCCGTTAGGGCGACACCTCGTTTTTACCTAAAATAAGTAAGTAAGTAGATTTATATAACGCAGTTATCGTTATATAGTGCAGATTGACACTGTATCGTTACACTGATTGTATGCAACAACTGCCTATACTGAATGAACGTTACACCTTTGTTTGCTAACTGATTGGTGGCAAGTTAACTGATATTTTTCTCACAAATTTTGTTTTTTCTTCTTGCAGATTACATCGATATTTATTGTTTACAATTTAGCAACCAAGATGCAGATGTATAATATTGGTGTGGTCTAATATTTTAATGAATACTTCTGCAAAACTAACACATGGCAACTCAGTCAACATCGACTCGATCTGCGAGTGATTTCAGTGCTGCTAGTGTTATTTCTCTTGGGCGATCGATGCACGAAGATGTCTTTGATTCGCCAGAGGCAACACCTTTACTTGGCCATTCAGTTCAGATTTCACAAGTAGAAAGGAAGCAAGGTGATTGTTTTGTTGCTTTTTACTGTAATTTTTGATACGTTTAATACTTTTGATTGGAATTTATGGGTTTATTAATGGACCGACGATAATGACGCCCGACTGCAAGCGGCCAGCTAATGGACTGATACGGTACTCTGATATATGGCTGGCAGACGAGTCACTCACGCCGCCCACGCCGACGTTGAGCCTCCGTCCGTCGAAACAACCGCGGCCGCCTACACCCTGCCAGTGCCAGCTGCTTTAGTTCCAAAAATGACGCACTGTACCACTGCCTCATCACAGTGCTATCAGGTAGCATTCTCACTGACGCAGAACGCGTGCGAACGCAGGAGACAGTCTAAGCAAGAAGCTCCGCCACTGCATAGGGACCACGCGACGCGCTATGTCAGTAAAATCGTGTTACGTTTTATGAGATGCGAGAGTTAGAAAGGTTTCAAACAGCAAAAGTGACCTTTAAGGTCTTGGCAGTGGTGCCATTCGGTAGGCAACATGCATGATGCAATTTCCTATTAGTGTTTCATTGCTGCTTTTACTCGAGCTGTTGTTCATCAGAGATGGTAACTTTAGTTGTTCCTTGATGTCATCGCATGATATTGATGAGCTTGTTGACTCGTGTGCACGTCTTGATGCGAATAAAGTAGAATAATAATAATAATTGCAACTATGTCTCTGTCTTGCACCGTTAACGAGACATTATTATTTATTTCCCAAAATTTAAAAGAGGTCATGTGACACATCATACATCCCTTTCGGGAGTAATATATGATGCGTACGCTAGCACTTTTTTGTATCAATCAGCAAACGAAATTTGAAATGCTTATCTTCACCATTTCCGAAAATATGATTGGGGCAAAATTAAAAAAAAACGGGTCACCTGACCCTGACCACGCCTCTTTCAGGAGTGGTTATTGATATTGGATAGGCCTGGATGTTGAGGAAGATGGACAAAGCTATGAGATAGTCAAAGCAGGCCAGACGGGCGATGATCGTACATAGCTAATTACCATCCATTCAGGCGCCTGCCTCAAATGCACATGCAACGCAACGCCGCCATCCGCGGGAGATCACGCTAGCACTAGACAGTTACACTGATTAGGAGCAGTCCATGCCCCCAAATAACCGCTAACGATCGTCACCCGCCTCGCATGAAGACATCAGCATGACTGGTCAGAGCAGCGTGTTTGCTGCAATCGGATCAAATTGAATTGGCAATTTTTAATTGATGTTTCATAAAAAAGCCAGAATTGTCACAGAAAATTGCTTACCTACCAGATCAGTTGAAATGTATTAACCTTATATTCCTGACATTCACAATATGCATATTACATTTGAGATGTAATGGGTGAGTGGCTATCTGTTGCTTAAACTTAAGTTCTAAACTGAAGTTTTAAACCGATCTTGTGTCAAACCTGTGCTCAGATTAACTTTGGTTTAAAGCAAGTTTAAAACAAATATTTAAGCAAAAGATAGTCACTGAATGTGTCACAAAGGTTGATACATCAGCATCAGCTAAATGTGTTTAGTATGCTCTGCAAATGAACTACATTTAAAAACATCTTACATTTTGATTATTTTTTGTACCACACAGCTAGTAACTTTGTATTGATAGTGACTAAACTGGTTTACGTTTTGACGTTTGCAGGTACCTCTTGGTATGCGTCTGTGTTTCTCGTCGTTAATGCAGGTCTGGGAGCAGGACTTCTTAATTTTCCAGCTGAATATCATCAGTGTGGAGGCATTGTTGTTGCTGTATCAATTCAAGCAGTGCGTCTGTTTGGTTTTTGCATATTTTTATGTTTTCTTTGTGCAGACTGATTATTCTGTTTCTTTTAATGCATATTATGTTTGTGTGCAGCTATGTCTTCATCTTGCACCATTTTCGAGATATTGTCACTTCTTTCCCAAAATTTAAAAAGGTCACATGACTCTGAAAACATCCCTTTTGCAAGTAATATATCATGCATACACTCGTACTCCTTTGTACCAATCAGTACACGAAATTTAAGTGCCCAGTTTCACCAACTAGAAAGATATGATTGGGGCAAAATTTAAAAAAAACGGGTCACGTGACTCTGACGTGATATGCAGTATGACCCAATACAAGGTCAAGGTCACGATCCCTTCAAAGTTGGAAATCTGGCCATTTTCGACAGCTATCTCCTCCACCAGTTACAATGGGAGCTGGCAACTGACCACTGATTCTGAAACTAGGGCACAATATCTAAATTTGATTGGGTCGGATTTTTGATATTTTCCGAGTTTTTGTATAACTTGACTATGAAGTTGGCACGGTCCGTCAGTTGCGAAGAGTCGACCGTGAGTCCCATACCGGGCTAATTTATTTACTAGTTTTTCTACAACTCTATCGCTGGAAGTTTTTCCACAAAGAAACGTTGTAGCATCTTTTTTCAACCGAAGTTGAATTTTACTGGCAAAAACAGCGAAATTGCGTTTTTGTGCCACCGTTTGGGAGACTTAGGTGTATTGTACACGGTTCATCTATGTCTTGTTAGAAAGTGCTAATTGAACTTTTTTTAACCAGCTCTCATGGTTAAGGCACTGTGAGCGGATATTGGTCGAAATCATGGCATTCGAAAGTGGTGTGGGTCACTTTGAGCGAAAATTTAAGGGAGAATGGGGGTTGCCCACCAACGACTGTTGGCGTCAGAATACTAGAGTCCTTGGGCTAATACGTTGCGTTGTTTGCGTCATTCTACGTTTTGCCTTTTTGATACAATACCGGCGTGTGACAGAGAGAGAGAGACACACACACAGACATACACGATGATGGCTAATACCGCGCTAGCATAGCGTTGCGTAGGTAAAAATTGGCGCTCAAAGTGACCCACTCTATCAGAAAACGACTATTTTGACAGATTTCGCTTAATACTACCGCACCGTGAGAGCTAGCGAAAAAAGTACAATTATCACTAATGGGAAGTCGATAGTGCGCTTTCCATCGAGCCATAGATGAACCCTGTGCATAATTTCTAAGTCCCCATAGGGTGGCTTAAAACGAGAATTTTTACATTTGGTGTTGCCTTTCATATCTTTGTTGCAGGTAATCATAGACACTTCAAATTTGTTACGTGGGTTGAACATAGCAAGTCCCAGCCTACGGACGACAAACTGTCCCTGAAGTGGGCATGGTCATGTCATGTGATCCACTTTAAATGTCGAGGCCCTAAACATACCTCAGAAATAACTGAAGCCAGAATCGTCAAATTTCTTACACAGGTAGGCTGTATCTAATCTTACCAAAAGGACGACATATCACCCCTAAATAGGCGTGGTTATGGTCACGTGACTGTTTTAAAATTTTGCTGTTTGCCGTGATGCAGCGCGTCGCTTTGGTGCATCAGCAACAGCTGAGCTACTTTTAAAAATCTTGCCCCAATCATATTTTTGGAATTGGTGATGCTACACACTTCAAATTTAGTGTCCTGATTGATACACATGAGTAGTAATACACGCCTGATATATTACCCCTGAAGGGAATGTGTTTAGAGTCACGTGACCTTAAATTTTGGGCAGTAGATGATGGAAAATAAGTGATCTCGGAAACGGTGCAATATAGAGACATTGGTGCATTGGAACATTGATAAGAAATCGTATGTGACCTGTCGAATGGCACCATTGCCAATACCTTTGAATGACCATGAAGGTCACTTTTGCTGTTTGAAACCTTTCTAGCTGCAATACCTTGTACAACCTAGCAAGAATTTACTAACATCACGCATCATGCGGTTTCTCTGTGGTAGCTGAGCTACTTGTTGAGAGACTAGAACAGAAGTTGCTTTTATATAGCCATGTTTTGTCCTTTTGAAATCTTCCACCGGCAATTAGATAATTAAATGTTTTATATATTGTCAGTGTGCAGTGTCATGAGGCAGTATGGACGAGTTATGTTCTGTGTGTGCAGGTTTTGGCTGTGTTCATATTTATATCAATGATTGTTCTGGTGTACTGTGCTCAAGTACACAGCAGTGCCTCCTACCAAGATGTTGTACTCGCTTGCTGTGGTCGTGCAACACACAAGTTATGTTCGCTGGTGGTAGCTCTGTATAGCTTTGGCACATGCATTACCTTCCTCATTATTATTGGAGATCAGTTGGACAAGTGTAAGAGTGTTTGAATTTCACTGCTTTGTTTGAGGAAATACAGATAAAGTGTGTTAGTTTTCAACTGACCATGATAACAGTTCAAATTATCCAATGGGTGGTGTGTATGTCGTCTGGGTGTGTATATGTAATGTTGGTGTATTGTGGATAAGCCCTCAGATGACATATGACACAAGAAAATATTACAATGGTGATTTACTTAATTTTGGAAATTTTATTGCAGTGTTCTGTACTTCTTATGAACTACAGAATGCAGTTAATGCAACATCATTATCTTATGCATTTTATCACCTTCATGGTATGTTGCTTAGAGGCATAGAGGCATGTTTGTCAATTCTGATCCGATCTGATCTGATATTTGTGTGCGATATTGCATCTCCCTTTCCTTTGAATATTTATGATAGCACACTACTGCTAGTCATCATAAATCTTCTGTTCAACTACACAGACGCATGCTGACACTTGTCTTTTAGAGCTGATGACGAAACAAAGTAAGTAACGAATTAGAAGTACAGTGCATTGAGTGAACTACATTTTATTTTAACTGACAGTGACATTACTGCAGCCTAGATGTACTCATGTGTGTAGGTTTAGAAGGCATGTGAAGAGTAATTTTTATGCTGCGGCTATTTATTACATGGGGTTTTGTGCTACTTTTTTATCGTCCTTACCTATTCCTTCACCCATCACTTCTTCCTTTTCTGATTCACCACTCTGCACATCCATAACTCCCTCTCTTTTTCACTCCCAGCTAAAAACCTACCTCTTTCACAAATCCTACCCCCCGTAGTTTAACTTCTTCCTCCCTGACTGCTTTCACGGACTATTGTGTGGACCGTTACTTCTGAGCTACTCGGTTTTGTTTTTATTGTTTCCTTATTTTTTCGTTTCTGTGCCGTGTGCTAGATTAAGCTGGCCATCTCATCAGCTTTTGAGCGCATGTTAATCTATCATATCATATTGTAGCGTAGTTTATGTGTGTGCTTGTTTCATCTCTATTTTAAATAGCATTTTTGTTATTTTTTTCTGTGAACACTGTGGACAGTTTTGTCACTGGTCTATGGTCCGACGTTCTGTGATAATTGGTACATGAACCGCCGTTTTACCATCACCGTGTCTGCGGTTGTTGTTATACTGCCTTTATGCTTCCCGCGTCGCATCGACTTCCTCAAGTATGCAAGGTCTGTGGCACAGAATTTGTGCACAGCAAGTAGTTACTGTCTAAATAACTACAGAAATTAAAACTGTTCATATTTCAGTAGTAATTAGTAATAACCAGTGACCAAAGTAATTTAGCAAAAGGCCGCATCACCGTCTTGTCACCTTTCACAATGGCAAATGCACTGGGCAGACGCATTTTCCAGTAGCGGCAGGCAAACAGTGTGGAATGCATTCATGCATGGGTACGTTACAACGGGCTGGCACTTGTCCCTCTCAAAAGTGTCCATTCCCATGGGGAATCCGATCTTCATCTAACATATGGTTCTTTAGGCTCACACAAGTGTGCCTGTTCCAAAAATGGCGTCTCAATCGGTTCAGTCGTTTTTGCTCAGCTCATCTATGTGCCCAGCCCAGCTCAGCACAAATATATGGATAGACAAACAGACCATGCTGTATGCGACATCTGTAGAAATAGGCCACGTCTATGCACTGTATGCAGTGGTGCGGCCTGATAGTGATCTCTCAGCTCTGTTGGGATTATCTAACCACGACTAATTATTATGTTAGTAATGGTTGTACAGTAGTTGATTTAATTCTGTTAATCAAATATGCACACGACAGTTTTTATTTAACCAGCCTTTGTTTCTGGAGTCACTTTAGGTTGGACTTAACCAACCAAAGAAAGAGAATCTTTAGGAAAAAAACAGGAACATTTTTACAGGCCCTGGTGCTCCTCTTGTCACCCACCCAACCAACGGTATCAGAGCACTGAAGAGAAAAATTCCACTAGAAGATAATTGTTTTGAGATACTGCTATATATTGGTGGAAATTGTAAATTTTGGTATACATACATCAATTTTGACATCTGATATAGAGGTGACTGCATCTGTAATTGGCATTAAATAGAATTATCTGGCTGTTGAATGCAGAACTAGATGTAAAGTACTCTGATAGAGTACAGCTCCCCGTGAAAGTTAGTCCAATGGTGCTGCTTACATGGGGCTATTTCGGCATTTAGGTACATCGCATTCACCGATTTTGGGTACGATTAATCATCACCATGCTTGTGATGCATAAAATGTAAACAATCGCCATTACTTCTACATCCCTCTGCCGATCGTAACAAAACACAAACTTGGTCTTCCCTTTCCCCATAGGAACCTTCCCATAAAATGTGGTACAAATCCGTCCACAATCATTTTAGTTATCGTGGTCACAGCCAGACACACAGACAGACAGGCAGACACACAAACCAACGCCGGTAAAAACATATTCCCTCGTTTCACGAGGATAATAAGGGGCCAATATATTAATATTATTTAATTAATGTTAATTTGTAATTGGCACAATATAGAATTGTATGGCTGTTGAATGCAGAATAAATGGCCAGTATATTAAGCTTGTTTGATGCAATAGATGCATGTGACAGATGGAATCACTGTGCAGCTACATGATGATGATGATGATGATGATGATGATGATGGTGAACAGTGAACTGTTGCTGTAACTGTGTCTGTACAGTGGTGTCGGTACCATTGCCGTGTTGTACTGTGTCGCCCTTGTCACTGCAAAATATTTCACAAACATCGAAGATTCTAAGCGTGGTCCTGTTAGGCACAAGTAAGTACATATTCTTTTTTGCTTCGTGAGGCAATAGAATAGTTGGCTTTTGTGCAAAAATAAGATGCCATTTCCATCTTGTCTGACAAGGAGATGGTAGATGCTGCTGTTGCAATAATTTACAGTTATTGCAACGTAAAGGGAGTATGCTGCGGGCTAATTTTATTTGAGTTTCACCTGAAGTGTTGTTTCATAATTTCCATCTGATTGTTTTTTTGGTTCTTAAACCATGGCAGAAAAATTGAAATTTTGGCACTGACTTAGCTGTTGACATGTTTGTTGTTTGCTCGGATATACATGTCCCCATTTATTTCAAAGTTCAGTTTAATTTGTATTTAAATATATGAATTTAAACATTTGTGACGAAAATGCTACACTAGTATCTAGTGTCTTTTTGTTTGTGATAAATACTTGCAATGCATAAATGGATAACAGTAGCAACAGACAGTTCTGTATATATTTTAGACCAGAGATTTGGATGGACGTTTTCGCCATCTTGCCAGTAATATGCTATGGTTACCATGTATGTTTATTTCTGTCATCTTTCAAAGCTTTCCACTAACTTTTAATAATAACAATTTTAGGCCAGAAACATGGATGGACGTTTTTGTGGTCATACCAGTTATATGCTTTGGCTATCAGGTATGTTTATTTATGCCAATTTTCCAGTTTTTCATTAACAAGTACGTCCATCTTTGGGGAAGACCGTATATCCACACATATCGATCATACACATGGTCAGCATGCTGGACGAATTGGCCTGCTCACTGGCCCCCGCCTGCGGGCCTGCTATGCTCCTTCCCGTTATATTTATAGTTTAGTGCATGCACTGGCCGATTCGCCGGCCGATTTTGGGCTTTCAGGGAGCAAAGTTCCCCAAAATGGGAGATCCCTGCCTTGGTCGCTGATGAACCGCCGTGCAAAATTTGCCGCTGTTAGCTTTATCGTCAGCGGAGAAATCCATAATCGTACAACTACACACACACACACACACACAAAATTACATGTACGTTCATCTTTGGGGACGAACTTGATAGGCACGCTATTGCTGTACGTCTTTCCACCCTGAACTTTACTTCTGGGTGGGTGGCCGATTCATCCGAGTTTGGGCTTCTGGGGGAGCAAAGTTCCCCAAAATAGAATATTCCCTGCCCAGGACGCCCATGAACCACCGTGCAAAATTTGATGCCGCAGTTGCCGCTAGCTTTATCCTCGCCGTGAAATCCGTAACCGTACAAATAGACACACGAAAAACAAACACAGTAACCGATATATCGACACCTTGTCTATCGGCATGTGAGGATAAGAAGATAAAGGCTTACCATACTCGTTACCAAGAATTGGTCCCAGAGCTGATCCCGGCCCGCAGGTGACTATGCTTCATCCACTAGACGGTAGGCTGTCATTACTTTCTGCCAGGCCTGCGGTTACCTTTCCAGCTGCTGAGCATCACCGCCCCTTGGCCGGTACCAAGTTATACTGCTTGGTGACAGAGGCGCATAGGTTTGAACAACTGGCTTAAGGTTGTCATGCAGCTTTTGCCCCGAGTAGGATTTGAACCCATAACCTGTTGATCACAAGTCCAACGCTCTACCCGTTGCGCCACTGCGTCACCTCAATGTTTTTCATTACCTTTACAATTTTACATCAGTTGTTTATGCTTACCTTGCTTTTCACTCTTTTATGCTGCTGTCGGTATATGCCCATCGAGTGTGTGTTGTTTCTAATTGGGAAACTGCTGCATTTGTTGCCGTGCTTTGCTAATCCACTTCTTCATCATCATTTTTCGTCCTAATTGTTTTGTAAGTTTTAAGCCTTTTTGGCTTAATGACTACTTGATTTTATCCATCAGTCTGTTTCCTCTGGTAATTTTATTGCTGTTTTATTATTATGTTAATATCTTCCATTTCTTTATGGATGTCCGCTATTGTTTATGTTTGTGTGTACTCTTTTTGAGACATATTCTATTTTCGTAGATTTGTAATTGTTAAAATTTTAACATTTTTAGGTTGACTCTTCATCTTCAACAGAGTCGACCAAATAAAATCGGTCTCAAATGTTTGTCCGTGCATCCGTATGTCTGTCTGTCCACAAAAAGTTTCTTTGATTTCAATGAAATTTGGCGTGTACGTAGAGGTCGATGAGTGATGCACGATGGTATGCAGTATGACGAACTGAGCTAATGTATTAACGATTGGAAGGATCGGGCAGGTAATGTTCCAGCTCGTGCCATTGATGAAGGTTGCAGTTGTTTATTGTTGTTGGTTGTTGTGTAGTGTCACATAAGTCTGGTGCCAATATTTGCATGCGCCCGTGATCGTGACCGGAAGCTGTTGCCTTTCACCAAGACGATTGTCATTGCACTCCTTCTGTGCATTTTCAGTTACACTGGGACAGCGTCATTTGGGTATCTTACGTTTGGTTCTCGCGTCAAGGCTGATATTTTGTCTTCATACAGTCCAACACCAGATGTATTAATTGCCGTCGTCATCATTGCAGTTAAGATGTACACCACCTATCCAATACTGCTGTATGTTGGCAGGTAGAAACATCTTGGTTTATTCTTTTATACATGTGTCTGAACCAGTCAGACATTCTGGTATGTGTTGTTATTGTAATGCTGTTATTGATGAATTGATTAATGAGATGTTGTTGACATAAGAACATTAGTGGTATTGGAAAAGTAGAATTAGATGTGTGGAACATGTTGAACAAATCTAGGAAACTGTTGACATTTGACCATATATTATAACAAAGTTAGACAAACGTTACTCGAGAATGCACGGATGTCTTTGGCAACATTTTTTCATTATGCCACCATTAACTTTGAACATTATTGAGAGTCCTGTCATCTGCAGTGTGGATGAAACATGAAACCAGCAACAAATTTATGTCGATTTATTTTGACAGTTTTTTTGTGCACGTAAACTAAGGTGCCAGACATAAAGGTCGTTCACAAAAATATGTAGCTTTTTCCCTTTCCCATTGTCTGCTGTTTGTTATATTTGGCATTACCCCATCCCTTGTTCTGTGGATGTCTTTAGCTCTGTAGACTGTAGTGCTAAAGCAGTGCCATACATCCAACTTGCAAATCAATAATTTGTTATTTAAGCATTGTCAAAGTCACATTTAGGTCTATGTATGAGTATTAAAAGTCCAATGTCCTGGCGTCATAGGAAACTGTATTGAGTTTAAGTTTAGAGTAGCTCAGAATGTGTGAATGATGCAGATAGGGTGCAGTAGTATTGACATATCGAACGCGGGCATCCTGAATTAGCAAAATAAGGACTTAAAAGCCCTGCTATGAATGTGGACGTCCACACATAATGAACCCTTTCTTCCCCACTTGTCTACTTTTGTCCACTTAGAGGGGAAGGGAGGAGAGTTGAGTCGAATGTGGACAAAAGTGGACAAATGGGGGAGGGAGGGTTCAATCATGTGCAGACGTCATAAATTTGACTTGACCCTCCCTCTCCCCCTCTATGTACCCTGCGTGGCACCGGTGTACCCCCTGTCCTGCCTTTTTTCCTCCATCATCCATTCACTTTCTTATCTTTTGCTCTTTTTTACTTTTTCTTTTTTTCTTTTTCTTGTTCACTTTACTTATTTCTTCTTTTGTCCATCCCTTCCCTTTTTTACCAGAATAGTCACCACTCCATTTCCAGGCTGGAGGTCGTAGGAGGCGATCGAACCTGGGTTTAGTTTGTTCTGTTAATTTTGTGTTATTTGTATTGCTTAGTTAAGATTTATTCTGGTGTTTTGTTGTATTTTGTTTAGTTTAGTCTTGCGGTGCGACAGTTGTCTTCCCATGTTGTAGGCGCTAGCATAATAATTTAAAGGATCCTCTCGATCCCTTTTTCTTTTTGGGTGGCTGCTGAACAAAAAGGCGGCCAGGGATGAGGTTAATATATTGCTGGCCTTTCTTCACTGGGTAGGGATAGCTCTCCACACCTGACCTTTTGTCTCTGATATAGCCATATTTGTGCTGAAGGGGATGTTAAACTCCTAACTAACTAATTAATTCCCCTTTATGTGGACGCCCTAGGTGCATGGTGATTTAGCTGGGCAGTGGGCATGCAACATGAACAAGGCTTACGTCTTACAGTGACCCACACACATACTGATACCCTGAAGGAGTAATTTTCAATCTGAAACTCACTGTGTTTGAATTGTAGTCATAGTCCAGTGGCAGGACTCGGTAACCTTGTTTGGTCCCGTAACAATCGTTTCTTTGTTTTTTTCAACAGTTCTAAGTGTCTGAATGAAATTTAGCCCGAGTGGCCGCTCGCCACCCGCGTGGCTTTTTCAAAATCCAAGATGGCCGCCTCGGACATATAAATCTATGATTCTTCATAACATTCGTTCTAAATACAGTATAATAGCATTATTGGTCTTGATTATTATGTTTTTAACGACATGGAATTTGATTATAACGTTAA
>Ga0209780_1001198_pt1 | contig 16559 bp, 9 predicted proteins | sample WorMetexBAHAMAS2_FD_187384 | JGI IMG/M metagenome (GOLD analysis project Ga0209780, IMG submission 187384) | Marine gutless worms symbiont microbial communities from Max Planck institute for Marine Microbiology, Germany - Inanidrilus exumae... | ecosystem: Host-associated > Annelida > Digestive...
CGTCCTCATCATCAGTGACGTCGTCACAGTGGACGCTGAAGTCTGCTGATCGTCTGGGCGGCGTGTTGACGCGGCACCGTTTGAGCGGCGCCGGCGACACAGTGGCGGAGGCAGGCAGGCCGCGAGACGGCAGGTGACGACGACCAAGGACGCCGGTGATTGGCGGGCGTCGTGACGATGTCTCGGCGCGCACCTGTCGTAGTGGCGGACTGTGACAGACGACTGAATCATCTCGTCGTACGTCGACAACCAGGCATTGTCCAGCCAGCCTACAGCACGCACATGTTACCATATCACCAGCGGACTTCTCACGGTGTCTGAAATGACCTATTTTAAGTGGGATGGGACGTAAAACCTTAACTCAGTCAAACAATGTCAACTAGAACGTTAAACGCTATAAACACTGCCAATTCACGCGGTCTCATTACATCAACTCTACCCATTGCAGTGTACGCACAGTCTTCATGTTGAAAAGACAATTCTTACTGGCCGTCTACTTATCCAACCAAACAAATTTCCGGATGATTTTCAGACGATTTCCGGAGAAATTTGTAAAATTCTAACTCTGAGAGCAAAATTTTTCTGTTTACCCAGTAAACGTATCTATCATAAGAAATATGTCAGCTTCATCAGCATTCTGTCAGTAAAAGCAAATATTTATACATTTGTTGTCATTCCATTAGTTAAAAATTTCCAGGAGAACCAATTAAATTACAGGAGATTTCCAGTATTTCCCGAAGGGATTTCAAATCCCGACAGGGTTTTCAGGAGTTGAAGACACCATGTCTTACCAGCATAAACTTCGTCTTAATACTTTAACTCAAAAACAACGCTCAAAATATTCCACAAGCCAGAGTATTCTTCAAGACACCCTTTACATACGTGTAAGCTACTGAAAATTATCACGGAATGATATCATGCCCGAGATTTGTTTTCAGTCTGTTTAGAATCCTTGCATCAACAAAGAAGATCATGGAAAAATATGAGCCCAAAACACAAAATCTTACACAATGGCATTATTGTTCTGACGCACGTTAATGCTAGATACACTATACATATCGGCCGGCTAGGTTACACGTGCTGCAGCGGTTGTCGTCAAGGTAACGCACCTGACTAGCGACGCGACATCCTGAAGACTTGCTGCAGTGACGTCACATCCGTTGACACGTACCACGTGATCACCGACACGCACACCAGAAGTGAAAGCAGGTGTGCGACGATCAACGCGACTGACGATTATGTCGTTGTTGTCGCCGGCGGCAATTGTGAAACCGAAACTAACGTTGTCAGGTCTTGTCAGTGTTAACTACAGCGCACAAACGCATTCTATCTCAAGCCCCATCCACACCAGCAACAACGTCGAAGCAACAGGCAACACTGTCGAAGCAACGTTCGACTTCGTTGCCAAAAACGGCAACAATGTCGAACGAGTTTATCGTAAAATTTCGTCGAAACAAATTGATCATGTTCAGTTTGTTTTGACTCTGTCGAGGACGAAATTTCGTTCGACATTGTTGCCGAAATCGGCAACATTCTTGCCAAAAACGGCAACTAGAAACCGTAAGCGTCGCCGAGCCGCTGCAAAACCGGCAGCATGCGCGCAAAACCCTTAATGCTGTCAACACTAGGAGTGAGGGAGAGAGGGAGAGAAAGGGAAGAGGAGGAGAATTAGGGAGGAAGTGGGAAAGGAGGGTGTCTGTCAAATAGTACCTTTCCAAACCATCTTGCGTGACGGTCATATCCATTATATAAAACCTTTCTGAATTAAAGCAGCATTTTTGGACTGAAGTATCGACTGATTATTGTGTTGACTGCTTTCTGTGCTCACAAATAACTTGTATGTATGTTACGGCGCCTTATAAATAGTCGTCTTATTATTATTATTATTATTATTATTATTATTATTATTATTACGAGCCTAGGAGCATACAGACATTAGGACACAGTAGTGTATTGGTCACAAAGCACCTGCAGCATAGATACATACGCGCTGATGAGTGACAGCAGACACGTAGGTCGTGTTGTTTGACGGGGCACGACGTCGACGACGACGAATTTTACTGTCAACGTCCGACAGTAAGTAAAACCACCGGCGATTTATCTGCACAGTACATTAAACCTTCACGTGCTCTGGCGTTATACATGTGCACTGTCAGATGGATGCAGCGCATGTTCATAAAGACATGACACATCAAAAACAAGGCAATCGTAGATATCAGACTTCGCTTGCACTGTCCAATCACACCGCCCACTTCGCGGCCGATAACAGACTCGTCCAACGCTTGCAATCAATCAATAGTCACATTTCTCTTTTCCTCTTTTACTTCAGTTTGCAAGTAATTTCGAAATAGTTAGTCCAAATTATGCCTTTTTATAGTAAGAAATTGAATTCTGTCTGACTTTGTGGTAAAGAAATAAATTTAAGTAAAGTTGGTCTTTTATTTCTTTCTTTATTGCAGCAGAGGTCCAGCCTGCTTCTGGACCTCAGCGTTAAGACCGTGTAACGGTCCAGCGAGCTAGCCCAAGGCGAAAAGGGGAATTGGTGTGCGTGTGTGTGATGTGTGCGTGACGTGCGGGGGAGGAGGGATTAAGTAGGAGCGAACAGCTTGTCGGTTTTTATAGCGCGCCCCCTCTAGACGTGGCCTACTGTCTGGCTTAGCCCTAACTGGTGTTGTGTGCTGCAGCAGCCAGTGGCCAGCCAGGTCTATTTGCTTCATCCACGCCAGCGCGGCCAACATCTTGACGCTGCTAATCAAGGTGTCAGCAACGGTCACAGGTTATAGAGTACACTGTCGAACCATCTTTTTTGCCGGGGTTATCTCCTTGTTCATCATATGCGTAGGAATTATTATGTCTCTATCTTGCGCCGTTTCAGATATATTATCACTTATTAGCCAAAAACAAAAGTGGTCACGTGATTCTGTACACATCTCCACTGGCGGTATTCTATCATTCGTACACTAATACACATCTGTATCAATCAGCACACGACATTTTAAGTGCCTAGTTTCACTAACTCCAAAGATGTGATTGGAGCAAAATTTACGAAAACGGGTCACGTGACCTTGAGTCCTTGACCACGCTCATCAGGGGGTAGTCTGTCATCTTGAGTCTAGCATTTGATATATTTTACCTGCGTACAAATTTGGCGACTCTCGCTTCAGCGGTTCAGACGTCTCGGAGATATGATTGCGGGCATCGAAATTAAAAAATGAGTCATGTGACCGTAACCACGCCCCTTTAGGAGTGGTTTGTCATCTATAGGCTAGGATTTGACACATTCGGTGTGCAAAATTTGACGATTCTAGCTTAAACAGCTCCAGAGATATCACTGGGGGCCCAAAAATTTAAAGTGGGTCACGTGACCTGACCACGCCCATTTCTGGGATGATTTGTCATCCGTTGGCTAGCCGCTAGCACTTGCTACGATCATCAACCTACCTAGCAAATTGGTAGTCTCTATCTCCACTCACTACGAAGATACGAAAGGCAATATAAAATATCGAAAATGGGGCGATTTGGGGTAGTTAGGGGGTCACGCAAGGTCATTGAAAATAGCGCCATTCGATAGAGCGCATACGAGTTACTATTAGCGTTCCATAGTAACTATGTCCCTATTTTGCACCGTTTTTGAGATATAGCGATATAGGTATTAATCGAAAATCACCGATTTGAACCTACCCCACCTCTATTTGGCGTCCCCGTTTGGAGTGACCCCGTCGGAATTTTGCCAAGATCTTTGACACCAGACAACTAGATTCCCGGCGCTATTGTACTGTACTGTTTGCGTGATCCTGCATTTAGCCATTTTCGTACAGTGCCGGCTTGTGACGAACAGACAGACAGACACACGACGACAGCATATACCACATGTCGATCGGACGAACCGTTGTCGATATATGGCCACTTTTCGGTTTCTTTTTCAAAACGGTGGCCGTCCGGCGTCCGCCATCTTGGATTTGTTAAATGCGTTTAGACCACCCGTCCCTTCTTGGGTGTTTTACCCCCTAAGCCCCAAACCTCCACTCAGCTGTTTCGGCATTCAGCAGATTCTGACCTCTTGTCTCTGAACTCTTATAAGGTCACCATAACTGTCACATTCCGACGCGTTTTACAAAATGATGATAACATCAGTCGAATATCATACTGCTGACAGAGAGACAGACAGACTGAAATTAACTAGAACCATTTACCGTTTTGTTCTGCTGTAGGTCTCGAATCGCAAATGTTACGCCTCCGTGATAACTGCAGCAACTAACAGCACACATACAAATGAAGTAATATTGAATATTAGAAAGTACTGGCCTAAATAAGCATGCCAAAGCACAGAAGTTTATTAACATATACATGTACTATTAAGAAATTCACGAAAATAATCGCCGATCGATTTCTAAATTAGTTGGGTAATTCTAACTCAGAGATTGTCGGCATAATGTCAGAGGGTCAGTATAGTACGTAGCCTACACATAGCGGACTGGGTGTTTGGTATGTACAACGCCAGAAGCATTTACTTATTTACTGACGCACAAGCTGTTTAGTTCCTGCATTCGATGATACCTAGTGTCACGTTCCTGCGACTGAGTGATTCCAGTGTTATCTGCAGTGTTACAATGTACTTACTTTTAGATTCCAACTGAGTCTGCTTTTCAATATATCGCTCACTAGGCCGCATTACAGCCATATTTATGGCTCTGTGCGGCTGGGCCGCACCAGCAATGCAGCGTACTATTGGACAATATCGGACAACTGACGTTACCGAAAATTTGGGTATGTTTCTTTTTGGCACGCAACGTACAGACCAGTGGAAAGACTTGATTCTAACGGTTAAAATAGAAACTAGATATCTCGTAGAGAACAATTTGGTCATGATTTTTCGGCATCTGTAATCTTTGCGGTGTTATGGCGGTCTGAAGTCGCAAAACTTGGCAATTTTGTGTGCAATTTTTGCGTTTTTTTGGAAAAAACGATCCCTCTCAAACTGTCGGTACTGCGCAGATCGCGCCCAGAATCTGCCACGGCCAGCCTCCCCACATTTGGCTCACAATATTCCAGCTTTCATCCAACTCAGTTCACTTTCTGCGGAGTTATTGCCGAACGAGTGAAGACCTTTTTGCCCCGTAGAGTATTTACAATAGGCCTATAGGCTCTTTGAGCCTATAATAATAACAATGCAATTTTGTGTATTAACAGTACTCACTCGTTGCTTCAATCTAATCTGGTACAAGGACTGAAGATCACTGTAATTTGTCACTACCAATCTTAGGAGGAAGTAACGTGAAATAAGAAGTTTACTTACTCATCCAATGTATGCACCCACAATGAAAGCTGTAGTTTTTTGTCGACATCAGACTCCATCAGTTCGCTAAACCACATAATTGACAATAAAACAGTGATGATAAAGTATATTATGATAATAATTTGCAAAAATGTCTGATTCACAGTTATGTAAACAAATGATCCAAATCAGTCAGTACTGATGCTTTTTAGGCGTAAATTTTACACAATAAATTTATTTTGCTTATATATTTCTGCAACGTCTCTGTCACGCAACATCCTGCAAACTTATTGGTGTCGGTTTGACATCATTATCTCCACTGTTCAGAACGGAACAATCCGCTGGTGTCAGGAGCCTACTAAATGATCGTGACTTTATACAGACAGCATGAGCTAAATTGTAATCCAGCTCAAGCGCAAATTAAATTATGATTACGAAAGCAAGTAGGCCCCATGGCGTACATTCGTTTCCCGGAAAGTCACTTTCCCAGAAAGACGTTTCCCGGATGAAAGTGCATTATGATCCCTGCCTGTTCCTGCCCTAGTCAGAGGCGGTTCTAGCTATTAGGCCGGGTAGGCCCAAACTCGTGCCTGGCCTACCCAAACGAAATTCTGCCCAACGTACACCACTCCTGTTGGCCTAGCCAAAATTTGCTTGACCCTTTAACTGGCCTACCCAAATGAAAGTTCCTAGAGCCGCCCCTGGCCCTAGTCTTGGTCGAATGGCCGTCACGCCACGACGACTAGTGCCGCATCGACCGGCACGGCGGCCGCGAGCTGGTCCGGCGACCGACTGTGTTCGCGGTGACGGCCTGGTCTGTCGTGGCGGCGTCGGCAGTACAGCACATTTCTTTGAAGATGAGCGAGTCAACGCAATGCAGGTGAGCGACTTGGCGCCAGACAAAAATATTGTGTCTTGGCAGAAAAAATAAGGTGAGCGCTGTGTGCCACCATACTAATGAAACCTTAACAGTTTTACCCGATTCAGATGAACCAATCAACGTCGTGCCACGTCAAACAGCACAGTTCGACTAACATATATTGAAACATACATGTACGACAGTTACTTTCTGTGTCACTTTCCGGGAAAATATCATTTTGGGAAACGTCTTTTCGGAAAACGTCTTGCCAGGAACAATGACTTTCCTGGAAACGACTGTAAACCGGCTCAATAACTTTAATTTGTCAGTTTTTCACAACAACTGTTACTGCAAATGCCATTGACTTAGTTGCAGTTCAACAGACATGGGTGGAACCGACGCAGCAGATACAGATATCAGTTATCGTTATAAAACACCCAAAAGTGTAACTTTACGCAATACTTCTGGTTTCAGCGCCATATTGAATTTCATTTGTTTTTCAGCAGTTCCGCCATTGCTAGATGAATATATCGTGACACAACACCGATCGAAATCCGTGAAATTGTTACCACAACACGTGTAAAGCTTCGCTGAAAATCACTACCGGATTCACGACCGCCATAAAAAATTGCCCTTTTTTGCTATAATCTCTAGTCGTGCAGACGTCTGCTACGTCGGTCGTGATATAAAATCAATGTGCAATTTATTTGAAATTATATTACATTTGCCAGTATTTGTCAATAAGCTTAATCACTGATACACAAATGTATCTCATAACCACACAAAGCAACAGAACAGACCAAAACAGCAGCTGGTTCTGCAGTTACTTTTTCAGGGGTCGGGAATCGTTTTTTTCAACGACGGTCTTAACACTAATCACTAAATTATTCACTGATTAGCAAAATATAACTAAATGACTAAGCTAAGAGACTGACAGTTTTTAAAGTACCATATTTATTTATTTTTATTTATTATTCGCCCTCTTAATGGGCCAGTACTGTTTTGCTCGCTGGCGTCTGTCGTCTGTCGGCGTCGTCTGTCGGGGTCTGTAACGCTGTCGGTGAATGGGCGGGCCAGTACGGTTACGTCCCATTAGGGCGACACATTGTTGTGGTAAAGACACAGACATCACGGCAAAGGACAATAGCCGCTTATATCCTGGTAAATTGATGATTAAACCTGACTCAAATATGTTCTGTGAAATACATACGTGTGCGTAAAAACTTTATTGATTCCTCCTACTTACAATATACTTGGTTGTTGTTCGTAACACGACAAGCAAGCGGCACCAGGGCAGTTGCAATGGCGTCACGTGCATAGCATGGTCCCGCTTGCTGGTCGTATCACTGACAGAAACAAATCACAGCAGCGAACTCACAAGGAGAATTTCTCGTCGAATAACGGATTGATGTCATCGCAGACGGGACGAGTGCAGCAGCAGCTGTGACCAAAGGCATCCGGCACTACAGCCAACTATCACCATCACACACACACACACACACACACACACACCGTACCGGATTAACATGCAGTCGAACCAAGCTTCGAATGAAACAATCACAACTACCAATGCTTTTTCACGTACAATGTACGTGCATCCATAGCGTGTTTAATGTTTGGCTCAGACTGGTAAAAACGATTTGAGAGAAGAACTCTAAAGCCAGCACCAACCACTTTAGAAACGTTTTCCTCCGTGACCGTGAACTTTGGCCTACGACCTTGACCTATGAAGGTAACCGAGGCAGTGTGAAGGTGAACCAGCATGCCAAATATCTAGGTCAAAGGTTATTTCGTACAAAACTTACTGCCAGACACACACACACACACACACATACTGGCTTCCTTCAAAAGATAATTAAAGACATTTCTTTTCATTAAGCCGTTCCCGTAATTCTAGTTTGTGTACCGTGTCCCAAAAGCGCTTTTGCTCATGCCACATTAATCTGTAGGTTTCTAACTAACTAACTAACGAACTAACACACAGACACAACGGACTAATTGCTGTACGTGAACCTATAAAGTGGTCAATAATAACAGCATAATAATGTCAACAGAAACAAGAAAGCTAGGTAGCAGCATGTGCGACGACGGCAGTGATGATGATGATGATGATGATGATGATTGCTGTCAGTATACAGAAAACACTGAAGTAGTCTATCGAAAGATGTATAGGCATCTGATCATAAAAATTAATTGATGACACTAACCTTCACATGTGCAGCACGTGTAGGTCGATAATCACGCTCGCTTGAATAGATATCTTTTGCTTCTACGACTGTCAAAAATGCCAACACAGAACAAACAGTATTACATTGACATGGAATGCTCTGTTCTGTAAACACTAAACAGAGTATCCATAGACACGCAGGTTGATATCTGTAATAGTAAACTTCAGTCGCCGTAAAAACGACTTGGCCACTGAAACCTGAGTCAAGAAATAAATACGAAAATATGATAATATTGACTTTCCTTGCATAGTACACACATGCAAAAATTGCCAGTTATACAAGAGAACAATATAAAAATGCAGTCAATGTTTTTTACAATCTGTATATAAATTGGACAGCGAATGCCAGTTTATTAAAAATAAAACGTTAATGATTGAAGAAATGTGTGCTTGGCTGCCATCTTGATTCAAGTTCGTTGAATGTTACACTATCTGTTTATCTGTCTGGTGGCAGCCCAAGAACTCGTCGACCAAGTAAGCTGCTTCCTCCCAAAAAGGTGAGATTGGTAGTCGTCTTCAGTATGTCGTCTGTCCGTTTCGTCTGGCAGACTAGTAGCTCACAACGCCGTTCTGCTGTTTCGTTCAAGAGGCATTTTTAACGTCCTAAAATCGCAGGGCTGTCACGTTTAAAATCGCATAAGGCAATAGCGGTCCCGTTTTTATACACCGTAGAATACCATGGGGAAAACACGTGAAATTTTCTATTGGGATTCTATGTGAAATACTCCATGGAATTTTCATGCCACGTGGGCAAAAGACACGTAAAAAACTACAAATTACGCCCGTCAGCCCCCAAAGAACGTGCAAATTCAGTGTACAGTGTACAGGCAGTCAGCCGGCAGGTGACTATAAGTCATCCACCCGGCGGTAGGCTGCCATTACTTTCCGCCAGGCCTGCGGTTACCTTGAACCTTCCCAGCCACAGAGACCGTCCCTTGGCCGGTACCAAGTTATACTGCTTGGTGACAGAGGCACATAGGTGTGATGAACAACTTGCCCAAGCTTGTTACGCAACTTTTGCCCCTAGTATTGAACCCACCGTACCCACGACCTGTTGAAGGCAAGTCCAACGCTCTACCCGTTGCGCCACGGCGCCACCTATAGAAGGAATATGACGCCCCAAAACAACAAAAAAATGACTAACAAGCTAACACGTGGAAGCGCACATAAATACGCATCTTTCAGAATGTTAAAACTAAAGCTTTGTCAGTACATCAGGTATTTTAATCTTAGATATACATAAGTATGACAGCATCCATTGTATCTCGCAATGTGGACACCGGTAGCAGTAGCAGCGCCGCCATTCGCATCATGACAGTTAGTAGGCCTACATGTTGACGAGTGTTTTCGTACTTACCGTGTACTGTAAGTAGTCCATTGTTGACGTAGATCGACAGTAATATTTGACCTGCAAACCACATCAACCATCTACACGTGACGTGTCTAAAATGAGCCAAATTCAGCTTGATATAACTTCGACGTACATCAAACGACTTTCATCATTTTTGGTAGACGGTATGTTGAGATCCTTAAATACTGACTACAAATACCCTTTCTCATTTAACCTTTTCTGTTTGTCTACAATACCTGAATAATCTACCACAGTACAGGACAACACACGTGCGCACCGCGCTGGCGAGGCAGTTGAGCTGCTGCAGCAGGAAACACCAGAATTCATCTCGCCACCAGATCTGCGGTAGTGTGGCCACCAAACATTCCGGACATAAACCCTGCTGACTAGTGAATTTGCGAACTGATACATCAACGTGCATACAAGTCACGCGTCCGTGCGCCAGTGACTTGAAACAACGCCTCTGACACTTTGGCAAGCATTCCGCAGTCCGCACAGTGCATGCATTTTTTACCCAGCGACGCTATGCTAGCGCGGTGTATGCTAAGGCCGTCTGAAATGTTTCTGACTCCCGTACGCAAGATATATAGCATGTACAAATTAAGTACGATATGTTTACACATCAATCGGATAGCGCACGTGACTTGTAATTTGCTTGTAAGTTGTAATTTCAACTGACTTTTCGAAAATGAGGGACATCTCAAGGTCGCAGGCAGTCATATACAGACCATTAAGATGAAATAATCCCATGGCGGCAATTCTGATGACCTTGAGTGACCTTCAAGGTCATTCACCTACTGCAAACCTTTTTAAATGTGATTTTTCGGAAAAATCACATTTAAAAACATTTGCATTAGGTGATTAATTTGTCGTAGAGCTGTACAGCAGTTGACAAGGTTTCAACTGACATAGCGCGTCGCGTGGTTTCTCTGTGATAGCTGAGCTTCTTGTACGTTAGTGTAGACAATAAAGAAAGGTTAGGTTGGAAGAAATGTTGCAGTCAGAACCTATTGTACTGGTAATCGGCTGACATACGAGGAAGTCATAACAATCCAAATTTGGAGCAGTTTTTGAGACGCAGTGTAAATGTACAACTTTTTACGCCCAATTTTTCGCATGATACCAACTCAGATTCTGTGCACACTGAATGCACCCACTCCGTGCGCACAGATTAATTTACTACGTAGCAGCAAACGTTCACGTTATACCTTATGCTCACACAACGAGAATTACAATACATATTACATATTACAACGAGATGATAGCAAAAATTCTATGTTCTACCGCGTGGAATTAGCACGGCATATGCTATGGCCTGAGTCCGTTACAAGTCGGAGATCTATCAAGGTGAAAAGCCTAGGCAATATACTTTTCTGATGCCAAAAATCTTGGCGAAATTCTAATGAGATCACCCCAACCAGGTGAACTACCCTAAACCACCCCATTTTTACAGCGCGACGCTATGCTAGCGCTGTATACTACGGTGGATTGGGATAAACCAGGGTATTTGGTAACAAGCGCTCATCAGATGAGAGATAGCGAACGTGAACGTTTTTACGACGATATCGCACACGTAATTCAAAATACTAAAAATGAATCTCACCTGTGTGATTCGAACCCTAGATCCTTGCGGTACACTACTAAAGCATGCGGCCGCGTCTTACCGTATACGACCAACTGCACATTGTTCATATACGCTTATTATAGTTCCAATCCGCCAAATTGTCGATTCCTGTTGTAGTTCATTTTGCGACTAATTATTATTATTATTAGCAATGAATTTGATTAGGGTGGCAATTGGCATTGTCACATTACTGCTGCAGGACCACCTTACAATGTCAGTGTCACGAAACAGTGCTAAAGCTGTCAATCGACGGTACGACAGCCTAAACAGTACAGTCTTGAGTTCGCGGCGGAAGGCGAGCAAGGAAGGCATGTCTCTGACATGACAAGGCAGCGAATTCCAGTCTCTTGTTGCAGCCGCCGGAAACGCGCGGTCACCCAGTGTCGAACGGCGAGTTGTCGGCACCAGCAAAGACGCGAGGTGTCAGCAGATCGGAGATGACGCCGTGTAGCAAGGCCGGAAACTGGACGAATGGTCTCGGCAAGGTAGCTTGGCGCTGTGCCGTGAAGCGGTATACGTCAACACGCATAAACGGAACTTGGCACTTTGAGCCAATGTAGCTCACGGAGCAGCGGAGACGTATGCTCGGTTTTCTTTGCCGAGAAAACCAGCCGGGCGGCGGCATTCAGAACCGACTGCAGTCGATGTAGTAGAGTTTCTGGTGCGCCGGCCAACACAGAACAGCAGTAGTCAAGCTTGCTGATGACAAGTGCTCGAATTAAGGTCAGCAAGGCTAGACGCGACAGAGAATGTCGTATGCTACTGATCTGTCGCAGAGTAGCGAAGCATGAACAGACTGTTGCAGTCACATGAGAGCGCATGGTGACGTATTACGCTGAATGTTTACGGTTATTATCTGTTGCACGTTTACGTTTTTATGCTTTTTACCCACAGCCGAACCAGGGTAAGTCTTGACGATTTGTTTGACATTATGGGACCATTAAAATTTTCTGACCGGGCAGGGCTGTGGTTCAAGCCGAACCAGCCGGCACTACAGTGCACCGTGCTACACTCAGCACTGTGATTTTAAAATTACCTGCATTATTTAAACAAACATTAACAACAAGTCGATCTAAACCTCTGTATTTCGGATGCGCCTTTCCACGACGTGGTGAAATCAGTGGGTTCTCCACCGGACTAAAGATGACGTAGCTGTCGTCTGATGTGCAGACGTCTTCTACACAGATGTATAAACCATTTATCGTCTAAACTCACAGTCTGTATAGGAACATCTCACTCGTGCACCAGTACTCGTCTGTATCAATCAGCAAACCGAATGTGAAATGCCTAGCTTCACCCATTCCACTGCTAATACAGGAGACCCAGCCAGCATTTAAAAAAAAGTTTTACCTTATGCTGACCATGCCCACAAGGGGATAGTTTGTCCTTCCAAGGCTGAAATCTGATATAACTCATACCTATGTACAAAATTTGACCACCCTAGCTTTAGCCGTTTCAGAGATATGATTGGGATTTGGGACCACCAAAATTTAAAAATGGATCACGTGAACGTGGCCACGCCCTTTCGGGAATTGTTTGTCATCATTGGCTGGTACTTGCTACGGTCAACTTACCTACCAAATGTGCAATCTCTACGCCCAGCGGACTGGCATCGGTTATGGAGGTATGAAAGGCGACGCAACATGTAGAAAATAGGGTGCTTATAGGGGTAATTAGGAACTCCGGAGTCACTCTTGGCCATTGAAAATAGCACCGTTTGATAGAGGGTATACAAGTCCCTGTTAGCTTTCCATTGTCGCTAAGTCCTATCTTGCACCATGTCTGAGATATAACGAGATAGGCTTATTGAGATATTGGTGGAAAGTCGCCGCTTATAATATATCCCACCTGGCGCCCCCGTTGGGGTGATCCCATCGGAACTTCGACCAGAAACTATAGGCTCCCTGAGCTACTGTATGGCGCTGTTTACGTGATCCGGTGTTTAGCTGTCTTGATAGATCTCCGTCTTGAGCGAACGGTTGACATTTGACTTACTGAACAGGAACACCGGCTGTCAATGCTGCTCAGTCACGTGTTCATCCGTTAGTGAATGACAGACAGACACGGCTACAGTATATACCATGCTGGCACAGCCTTGCGCGGTAAAAATCGAGTGCCTAGAAGACAAAAGAGCTATTAATCCGTTTACTTATTACTGACACTAACCTAGTTACTAGGCCTAATATATTCATCTTTATTCACCATTTATGGTAGACAAAAACGTACACAAATAAACAAACAGACAGATAATAGACAGACAAAATACAAAATTACATAATAATATTTATCTACATGTACATGTGTATGTCTATAAAAAATCATACAGCTTACACATTTACGTACGTAATTACGTTGGCCTGCACATACAAGTAGGCTACGAATATATAATCAGTATTATACGTTAAAATATAGGCCTATCAGAAATACAAAATTTACGAAATCAAACCCCCTCATCAAACGCTGAGATAAGAAACCGGGTCGAATTACAGTGAAGTCAGAGCATACAATAATGCCTATTCACTCCCAGATGGCCATTCGTTACTGGGGGCGACAGTTTTTGAGGTCGCGCGTGTGCCTTTAAAACTAGTTGTAACGACCTTCGTTTGCGTAAAACTGGTAACTAATTTATGGCGATTTGCAATTCAAGAATCCAAAAAGTAAGTAATATTGCAAGAAGCGACCGGTATACGCCGTGGGCAGGTATATCCGGTCGCTAAAAACACAACAGTTTACGAATAGCACGAAATCGTGTAGGCCTACTTTTATGTTTGTATGTTGTGCTGCTTCCGCGTATGAATTTTAATTAGCTTTTGTTGCATTGTGCTACTTGTATTCATTATTTTTTAATTCATTAACATTCATTCATAATTTCATATTGCATACTGTACGCCATAAATCGCGTACAGAAACGACTTAATTTATGCCAAGTTTCTTCCAGTGAATTTTCACGGCGAATGACAAAAAAGCACATTAAGCTGCCACGAATTTTCAGGAAAATTTTCAGGAAAATAGCACCTTGCAACTTAAGAGATATACCACACAAACACTAGAATGAACGACGAGTGCAGTGATTTCTTACCATCAACGCAGTCGAAGTGCGAGTTGAGGAACATCTTCCGAGACGCTGAACCACGAGCACCAGTAGCAGTTGATGCAATGACGTCAGTAGCGTCGGCGAGTAACCAGCAGCGTACACAAGTGACGTTCACACTACCCGACACCAGACAGTATATAGCTGGTCTGGTCATGAAATGGTTCTTTTTGTTAAGCCAGCATCTACAACACGCCCTACCAGACCGCGGGTGGTCGCTATAGCACGTCCTGCGTGGCGCGACATCAAACAGTAGCCGCACAGTGCAGGCAATCAGCAATTGGTCAGTGGCCAGTGCTCGCCGGTTACGCAGTCGGACGTTGTAACTTGCTCCACCGGCGCAAGCTTTGCCGACGCCGCCCTGCTGTGCCGCTGAAATAGGAGTGGGGGTAGAGGCCCTGATGTGGGGCAGAACATGTACTCGAGCCTGGAGCTTGATTTGACGACGTTGACGTCTATTGAAGCCATGTAGAAAAGGACAGCCAGGTTTCTAAACGACAGGACATTAGCAATTAAATCAGTTGCATGACAATGCGATGCACGCTTTGCTAGCACTTTTATTGAGAATCTTCGCGGCTCGTAGACACGCGGCGTAACTCTGGCACGCGTGGACTAACTTTCAACTGACGTACACTCTCTCAAAACTACTGCACTATAGGCCCTAACTCGTGCTACACTTACATCGTTTTCACTGACGCATTTTACAATAAATCATTTTTCGTCAACCTGTTTTTGCTGATCTGCTGCTGAAACTGCTTCAGTTCCAAGAACAAATGCGCATATGCATGCAAACGTGCAATAAAATTAATTAGTGCTAATGATACGCATGATCGCAACGTGACGCTGTTAAAGCCAGTTTATGTTGTTTATTTCGGGCATTAATTCATCTTTTAGCAAGACAGTAGCATAAACGGGCGCACAGGGCGCTACAAATCAACTTCCTAGCCCGTCAATTCACCAGATGTTGAAGGATTTTAAAAATTCTTTCACTAAACACTTATCAGTAAATTTCTAATAATTTAATGGTCAAAGGTCCCATCACATCTCACCATATCTAATGCACATTACTAACTACGTTTGGATTTATCGTTAATCATAATAGTCAACTGTATTCACCAAGTTAATTGGCAGCAAACAAGAAAAGAATAAATACAATAAATAAAAAGAAAAAATAAAAAACAAATAATGTCTAAATTGTCACATGTTACACACTCTCAACAATCAACATGAGCGAACGGTTGACATAATACGTTGTCAGACTGAACGTATTTGGCCATAAACCTCTGCTTACGCTTGGCCATCAGCGTTTCCATTTCCAGTAGGTCAAACCAACATCGACACTCTGCAATTACGTCCATCGACGTAGTTCGAAAGACCTTCAGAGGACCCTATTTAAGGTAAAGATAATGCACGTTTTATGTTGTTTTTGGTTTTTGACATTAATATTTCACAAAATAGTATATAGCGACGAGTTTGAGGTGTGGTGGGATGTTTAATTAGGCATATCGCTTTATCAGAAATTTACTGCTAAGTCTGACGGTAAAAGACTGAGAAAATCGGTCAGCATTTGGAAGTTAAAACCACGTCGGTCGATGGATTAAATCAAATGCTACTCTGGTCCTGCAGCAGACGGCGAATATACTGACGTAACTGAGTGCTTTGATCATGAGACGTTGAATAACGAATACCAAACGACCTGAAGTGACCATACGCGCTGCGCCTGCAGTACCCAGCTGATACCCAGCGCACCTGCTCGTCTTATCAGCCGTGGCCTCGGTCGCGATAGCATCTCGTCTGGCGCATACATGCGGACACAATGGCTGCTTCAGTAGCCAACTTGATATTTGATCTAGTAGTTCATTTGCATTGCTATCTGAGATCAGGATCAGCAGAACTCAGCTGGGCAGTAGCGCAGTAGCGAACGCGTCGATGAATAGATTAGCTTCTTAAAACGAACAGAACTAATACTTCGACTGCATCGCATCATCATCAGCAGCCGGACCACTTTATTTGTCTTTGTGTTATACCTTCCTAGTAAGTCTACATCGGCACTGAGCATCGCGCCTGTTGCAGCGATGTCAACCCAGAATGTCACATCATGCATGCGTCTAGAAGGCAAGACATTCGCCCCC
>Ga0209780_1001199_pt1 | contig 16558 bp, 12 predicted proteins | sample WorMetexBAHAMAS2_FD_187384 | JGI IMG/M metagenome (GOLD analysis project Ga0209780, IMG submission 187384) | Marine gutless worms symbiont microbial communities from Max Planck institute for Marine Microbiology, Germany - Inanidrilus exumae... | ecosystem: Host-associated > Annelida > Digestive...
CCGCAGTTGATGCAGATGCCAAGAGCTCGGTTAGCACTGGCGAGGCTGGGTGCCGGTCTGAGCTTTGCCATGCATCTAGTTTTGTAATGTTTTTCTTAACGTACGAACATGGTGACCAGTTACCTGACTATTTGCATAATCACCTGTTCACTACTGTCTGGTTAATAATCTGCTGCTATGTAATATTGCTTCTTTCTTATTTTAAGCAGACTTTTTACCGTGTGATGCTATTAGCACGATATATCTACGGCCCCATCTGTCTGTTCATCTGTATGTCCGCCATGTTCTATCAGAATGCTAAATGTATCATCATGCAAACAATCCTGCCGCTTGCTAGCCTAGCGACTCTATAGTTTTCTGCTGCCAGAGGTCTTGATGACGTTCCTAGGAGGTTGGGACTGTTGTAATCGAGATGTTAATGTATGTTTGTTATACAGATTCTGTTCCAGCAACACAGTCTGTGGCGCCAGCTGTTCTCGCTGCGGGTGCTGTGTTTGCTTACAAGTAGTAAGTAAAAAAATTTGACTTCTGACCAAGTCTCATTAGATTTCTGCTTAAACAAAAAGCAAAAGTGATAGATTTATTTTAGTTTCGACCTTTTTGTCAAAACCATTATAATTCTGTATTGAAATTTTAGTACTGCAACCAGTCATGATGACTGGGAAGATGATTTGGACATGTGGTATGTAATGATGTCACTTATTGACTCAAATGTGGTAAAAAAATGTAGATGTAAATAGACAAACATGTCCATGTGGTGGAATGGTGTTAACAGGGGATATGGATAGTTGGAGGGATGCATGGATTCAAAACAAGTCCAGAAGGAAATCTTGGAAGCAGCTGGCTAACCTAGGATTATGCATGAAGTGGTTGCTAATGTGGCATGTGCTTGGGTGTGGTCATTTATGGTAATGATTATTGTGTACTGTTTCACACTGACGACAGAGAGTTGTCTGATGTTTGATGATTTGTCATTAGCAGTCAAGTGTGTAGCTGACGTTGCATTTTTAGCGTTGATGACAAATATGCAAGTCAAGGCAAACTTGGTGCAGCTGTTATTGGCAATCATTCCACTTGTGATGTGAGTTCTTCTGTTTACGTATTTCTGTAAATTTTAGGTAGCTATTGTCTACTGCTACTACTACTTACAGTTATTATTTTACTGGTCTTCTTTAGTTTATTATTAGGGTGGACATTGACTAAAGTTCCGCTGCACACTAGGAATATAAAAAAACAAAAGCAAATTTTAAAAATAATAAAAATAAGAAATACAACTAAATAACATAATTCAAGAACTTACTATCAATTGAGATGTCTCAGACAGGCGGGGAGCACCTAGCCAGTCTTCCCAAATTACGGCTCGAGATAAAAGCCTATTGGCTTTATCTCATTGGCTAAAATGGCACTGGGGAAACTTCTTTGGCAATCGGGTCTGTGCATGATATAGAGTGACAACCTGTGTCATGCAGAGCTGAAAAGCTGAATGGTCTAGCGTGACCCAGAGAGTGGACCCAGTGTCATTCTATATATCTCATGTATCCTTCGTACATTTGTCCTGGGCTCAGCCCGACAGCTCTGTTGCCACCCTTGTTTGCCATCCGTGGTGGCGAGGGAGATTGATGTATAATTTTTTTAAAACATGGATGCATGTATTTCTTTAACAAACAAAAGAAAAAAACTGGTCATGAGAATGAGTCAAACGAACTGCAAAGCGTTTTTGTAACTCCATCTAACAAACTGCAAAGCTTTGTGACACAAACTATTCCAGGTTCGCCAAAATGTCTGATGGCCAAATCACAAGACGAAAATACTCCACTAACAAAGCGAAGTCCATTCAAATAATAATCATAATAAACACATTTGTATAGCGCCACAGGGTCGTAACTTCAGAGGCGCTTGGGCCAGGTAGTGTGTTAGTGATAAGTAGGAGTATGAGAGAAAGCCTGAGAAAAGAGATCAGTCTTTAGCCTAGATTTAAAAGAGGTTACATTGCTGGGAAGAACGTCTCCAAAATGACCTATTTTGTGTCGGGTGGGGCGTAAAACCTTAATGAATCAATGAATTCAGCTATGCTCAGCATGTCACTCAAGCAATAGAACTTGCCCAATAACTCCAAACTTGCCCCGTCACAATATCGACAGTAGTCCTAGCTGTACTAGCTGTTCGACCTGTGGAACATGTACACGCAAAAGACTTGCTTGCGGTAATCGTGCTACCATTTGTACCACTACACTTCTTGTGCACCCATTTCTGACAGTTCATAGACTGTATTGAGTTTGTATTTTGTGTCGGGTGGGACATAAAACTTAATCGATCAATCAGCTGGGTGCGTTCTATGTTGTGGTATATTTTTGTGGATGCATATTTGCTTTTGTTGTGTTTGATTTAGTCACTAAGTCAAGAGATTGGTAGGGATGAATGTCTCCGAATTTTGTGTTGGGTGGGACGTAAAACCTTAACTCAGTCAATCGATTAACGCAGTCAGTCAATTATTCATCATATTTTTCATATATTTCTTACATGTATCTTTGATTTCCTCTTCGCTCACAACCACCCTACCTGATGCTTCTTTCAAACAACGTTATACCCTGCCTTTCGACCATCTTCCTAACAGTTGGAAAATCTTTTTTGATTCTCATAATTGTTCAAATAAATTGCATCTTTTCTCTGCTTACTTTTTTTGCTAAGAATATACCTCTGTTTGCAGACTGTCTGCTGTCCTTATACGTCTCCCACGAGTTTTTTGACCTTTCTTTTCACCAGGTTCAATGGAGCATCTTCTTAACCTTTACTGCATCAGCGTTCTTATCATTCCAACACCATATTCCTTATGTGTACATGGTCCTTTTGAGTTGACTCTGCATTTTATTCTTGACTGTCCTCGTGTTGGTTGGGTCATCTGACCTGTAAAATCGTCTCCGAAATGACCTATAATGTGTCGAGTGGGACGTTAAACCCTACAATACCATACCATACCATACCATACCTTGTGTCTTTCACCTCCTGCCATTGCTCGTTAACGTGGAGTTCTTGTCATTTTTTTCTTTTACTCTTTTCTCAGACAATATGCATTTATTTCATGCATATCTTTTTATCCGTCATAATCATAATCATAATCGCATTTATGTAGCGCCATTATGCGGAGGCTTCAAAGGCTTCAATCTCCATATGTGCATCCTCGGTTCTGACTTCTTGCAGTGTCTCTGTAATTACTCATTCATATGTCCGTTAGTGCTAATTTGTGTTTTGCCGCACATTCTTCACTTGGTATTACCTTTATATTTCAAACCTTAGTTTTGTCACTCTGTCTCACAAGGATATAATTCACAGGGCCAGGTGCATATGACACTAACTTTGCTTTCTGAATCAGTGAAGAAATGTTTCACCTGTGTGAGCACTTAATCAGTGAAGTGAAGACATCTCACCTGTGTGAGCATTGAGTCAGTGAAGAAATGTCTTACCTGTATAAGCTCTGAATTAGTGAAATACATGGCATTAAAGAGTTGTTGTGACTGGCTATTGTTTTCGTTTTTTTGCAGTACAAAGTATTGCTTTACTACACAAAGGAAAAGCCGATTGCATTTGCAAAAATTAGTCCGAGCTTTTTTTTTGTGGTAAGTAAATAACATTGCTGAAGTTTGCAAGAACATTACTGTCTTAATAATTGCATATTTCACCTGAACTGTTGATTATTAAGTTAAAAATTAATGGATTTACATAATGAAATGATTCATATTGATTTGCGTAATTAAATGATTAAATGGTGAAACTTGAACTTCGATTTAACTCACAAAGTTATATATAGTTGTTAACTTCTAATTTTGTCAGATGTTGTATGAGTAGCATATCTGTGATGTTGTGTTGTCATAGTGCAATGTCCACATATTCTGATGATACATGACTGGTTTGTCATGAACCTTGTATTGATCTGTATGTTTGTAGGTTCAGCCAAACAGCTATGCATCATTTTATGATGAAACACGACAAAGCTGGTCATTAATGTTTGAATCAGAGTCCAGCCTGATACAGTTTGCTAAGCAGGTAATTATGACATCACAGCCCGTGTGTTAGGTGCATGCTGAACCTGCCTTGTGTCCACCTTTGTCTACTTTGTGAGATCAGTTTAGAATATAATAGGAAAAAATGAAAAAGAAAAGAACTCATCAGGAGATGAGATAGCGAACGTGAAGTTTTTATGATGGTATCGCACAAGTACTTCAAAATATCAAAAAAGGAACCTACTTTGTTTAACAGATTAGATGATAGCTAGGCAAGTACTGTGCATTAAGTCTTGAATTTATGAATCTGCTAGGAATTTCCACCTTGCAGTTGTAGAATATTTATACTGTGGGCGTTGCACAGTCCCGCTGCAGATGTTTAGTACTAGATATAGTAATCGTAAATTATCACCACTTTTATGCAATGCAACTTGGAAACTGCCAAATTTGGTAAAATAATGCAAAATAAGGGCCATTTTGCCGTTTAAGGTCATACAAGGTCACCGATTTTGGTACCAATTGAAAGCTCATATATGACTTCCTATCAGTGATTAGTACTAACTTACATCCTATCTTGCACCGGTTCTAAGATATGGATTCAGAAATCTCCAAAATCGCTATATTTGGCTACCCCTCTTGCATTTAAACTCCCCGACGGAGGGTTTTCCCTGGGACGATCTCTGTAAAATTTTCCGTGGATGTCAACGGATGGCCAAGGTATCAAATGGTGAAGGAACATTGTTGACAATTTCAATCAGCTGAGTAGGGCGCACGAACTTTACAGACAACAGACAGACGACAGACGGACCGGCGATTGCATATAGCAAACGTGAACGTGAGTTCACGTTTACTAAAAACTGATGAGCCAGGAAAATTGAAAAGACAAAAGAGTCACATGTCGATGAGGACAAACCAGTTGTTACCAGCAGCAGGAGGCATTCAAAGAGAATACCGACACTAGTGTATATCAATAGTGCCAGTATTTTCAATAGAAGTAAATGGTAACATATTCTCAGCCACAGAATTATTGTATTGTAAATTTGCACACCAAATAACAGTTTGATGTATGACATGTCAGTTGTTACAGGTGGGTGTATGCTCTATCATGTTTATGTTTTTGCATATTTTAGTAACAACTACAGTAATACTGATAGCAATAGTAGCTTGATGTGGTAAATTTACATGGTTCATGAACACGCTGTTTCACTTACTGAAAACTGTTAGCCAAGATAACGTGATGCACGTTGATTTTGACTCAATAGGTGGCTCTGTCAAAGGCCAACAGTGAGTCTGGGGGCGTGGCCAAGCTGGAGTCGCTAATTACACAAGATCTCTGCCCTGGTGAAGGTGGTACTCTGGAACTTGGCGACTCTGTCGAGATAAAGTTTACCAGCTGGCTGGTTACAGACCATACAATTGGCGCTGTAAGTTGTTTTATTGATTCAAGATAAAGATGATATCTTCAAGATAGTTTTAAAGATACTTTTTGAAGATAATTTTACGTTTACCCATACACTTATATTCATATCAAGCAAGCTGTAGTGATACAAAGCTACTTTCTAAGGTAGAATGTTATGTATTTAAATAAATTACTTTTTGGTTACTTCGCTTGTGGGAGCGGTTGTGAAGTATCATGATAGTACATCTCCATGTCTGTCTGTCTGTCTGTCTGTCTGTCTGTCTGTCTGTCTGTCTGTCTGTCTGTCTGTCTGTCTGTCTGTCTGTCTGTCTGCAGTCTGTGAGCATGCCTCTGGAACCACCCACGTGATTTGCCAATTTGTAGTGCATGTTGCCTGTGGCCGTGGCTTTGTCCTGCTCTGGCATTGTTGCGATGCGTTTTGTACTTCCGTTTTGCACAGTGCGGGCGAAGTCTGATATTTACGATTGCCTTGTTGTAAATGTAAGTTAAGTTGTTTTGGTTAGATTTTTTAATGTTATGCCCAAATTTTCAATACTCAATAGAACTTGTGTAATCCCAAACTTAGCCTGAGTTAATTCAAGTCAGTTACCTCTAAGAGAAATCTATGTGCATTTTTCAAAACAAGATATGTAAACTGCAAGATTGACAGTGTTTTTGTTTTAAATTTGAGACCTTCTTTGTCTGTACTTTGATTTAACCTGGTAATTTGCATGTTAGCTAATTTTGGTTTATTTACCTGAGAGATAATAATAAGTTTAAAGTCACTGTGCATGTAAATTTATGTATGCAACTTAAGTTTTGATATATGCCATTTTGTCTATACTGAGCATGCTATAAGTGTTGGTTTTATTAACTGATAATGCCTTTGCCATCCTACAGTGTCGGCAAAGGCATTATCTTTTTAGGCTGTCTCATTGTTCCATTCGTCCATCTGTTCGTTTGTTCATTTGTCTGGTCAGATATTGTTACCACGATATCTCATGAATGGCTTTAATTATTTTGATAAAACGTATATACGGAATATTTGCTAGCGCCAACAGATGACCTGATTAGATTCTGGAGGTCAAAGGTCAAGGTCTCACCTTGGTTCATGTATATGGTGGTAAAGGCATCCATGTTGATGCCGGGGCAGCAAAGAGTCCATCGTTTAGTTGTCTGATAGATGTTGAATGTTTACGTTCTAGCATTTGAGAGCCGACAAGAAGTCATTTTTTTGGACGAAGAAAGGATGAAAATTCAGTCTGTGATTCCTTGACTGGCATCACGAAGAACATCCAGCCGTGAAAAAACTTAAACCATCCAGCTATTACAGTCAAAGGAGCAACTGGGCTAAAACAAATTTACCTGAAAATAACCATTGAGCTACTGTGTGCGTGCATGTGTGTGTATGTGAGTGTGTGTGTGTGTCTGTGACAGATGGTAGAAGGTAATACTTCAGCTGATAAACCATTGCGGTTTCGTCTCGGCCGCAGTAAAACAATGAAGGTGAAATGTTTGTTTATCAACATATGAGTTTCTCACTGTGATAAATAATGGTTTTTCACCACCACTACTTCTGTTGTCTGTTGTCGTGTATTGTGTTAGTACATACCACTCCAAGTGTTTGCATGAACACCCTTGTCTTCTCAGTGAGCTGTGATATGCTGAGCGCAACTTTAAACCCACTTATTCGCTTAGTACCTTCCTTTATTGCCACTAGGTAGGTAGGTAGGATGCCAGGCTTGATTGCACGCAGTTTCCAAGGAATTCTTATAGAACTTTGGATATCAGTTAAAACTCTGGGGTTAACAATGCATTATATCATGGTATCAGGTTCAGGCACATGGGCTAGGGGGCCCATGCTCCTGAAATGCCAAAAATGATTTTTAATCATGCAATTTTGTGTCTAAATTTTAAAAAATAAGTGACACTGCTAGACCCTATGCTGGATGTGAATACTTTCTCCCTCCCACACTGTCTGGTTTTGGTGACTTGACGTCTTTGGCATCGCAAAACGGTTCACTGTATTACTCGCTGGCCTGAGAACTGCCCTGCATGTGTGAGGTTGACTGTGATGGCTCAAGAAAGGATGTGGCCAGTAAGTAATCGTTTTTGGTGAGTTATCTTCAGTGCTTTGACACTGTTGGTTGAGTGACGGGAAAAGTATTTGGCTCGGAAAAACCTGAACCTGCTCTATAGTTATCCTCAGAGATTTTCTTCTGATGGAATCGGTGCCCCACATGGGCTTCGGGGCGATGATGTGCCCTGATTTGTTTATTGACTCCAGCATTGTTTGAATAAGTAAGTGGGTAAGCGTCTTAGTAAGTAAGTAAGTGACAAATTTATGAAGCGCCAAAACCAGAATAGGCCCTCTCCATTTCCAGGTCGGAGGTCGTTGTATGCATCCAAACCTGGCTGTAGTTTCTTGGCTTTATATTATGTTGTAGTGTATTTTGTTACGGCTGCATGTCTGCTTTGTTGTGTTTGTTTTTAGTTTTTCAGTACTTCGCCAGGAGATTGGCTGGGAAGAATGTCTCCAAACTGACGTATTTTGTGTCGAATAAGATATAAAACCTTAACTCAATCAATCCAGGCTGGAGGATGTAAGAGGCAACCAAAACTGGCTTTAGTTTTTGTGTTTATTTTTATGTGTTGTGGTTTGTTACGGATGCATGTTTGCTTTTACTGTGTTAGATTTAGTTGTTCGTACTAAGCCAAGAGATTTGCTGGGAAGAATGTCTCTGAAATGACATATTTTGAGTCGGGTGGGATATAAAACTCAGTTGATAGAATCGATTAAAACTGGGGTGAAACTGGTGAAGAAGATGGACTGAGTACGTTTGTTGTGTGCTGTGGTGATAGGCGCTTGATGAAGGCACAGTTGGAATGAAGAAGAGCGGACGCCGACTTGTGATAGCTCCACCGTCAATGGCGTACAGTCAGGACAGCAAGCACAGCAAAGTAGCGGCTGATGCTGTTGTCGCATTTGAAATTGATGTTATTCGGGTTTGTAGACAACGTCTGCTTGTCATATTTTTTCTATACGATACAATGCAGTATGTTTACGTGCGCTGAAAAGCTGACGAGATGGTCGTCTTAATATGGCACACAGCAAGATCACAGTCTGATATATGAAATTTGTTTTAGCATTTTTTTTTATTTTTTGAAAAATTGAGATTTCAGTCTATCAGTTATCTTTTTAATATGAAGAAATCCAAGTCGAGATTGTGGTTTGCCATTGTGGTTAATTTCATATTTTGAAACAGGAAGAACAATATTTAATGATTTGAGCTTGATGTCAAAAATGGAAATTAGAGTGCAAGGCCATTAATTTGGGAGTATTGCTAAATGATTATCTGTTATTATTGTTGTCAGATTGTTGTTAAAGTATGCAAATGGTTGTCCATGAATGACTGTCATCTTTCAGTGCTCTGACACTGTTAATTGGGTAACTGGAAAGGGCAACTGGCCTGCAATGACCCAACTAATTATTCCCAAAGTTTAATGTCGGTGGAATAATGCTGGAAAAGGAAGTCGATAAAACAAAACAGAAAGTAGTAGTTGATGGTTGACGTCAGCTGATGATGATGATGATGATGATGAGGCAGGTGAAGCTGGCTCATGAGCAGTCCTCTGAACCTGCAGCGTCGTCACTGGACTCAAGTGAGACGCTGCTGGACAGTATTGAGGATGAGGATGGTTCCAAGTCTCGTCATCCGCCAGCTCCACCAGTGAGCTCCACCATTCTCACAGTACCATTACAATCGTCCACATAGAGCAACCATTCAACGGCCTGTGTGTGTGTGTCTGTGTTTGAACTAAACGACCTTTGACCTAGATTGTTGGCACGCTGGCTCTCCTTGACACTAACAGTTTAAAGTTTGAAGGTCAAGGTCAAAGTTCACAGTCGCTGGAGGAAAAGAACAGCTCAGTGGCTGCTGGGATGGCTGACTGTGGGTGAAAAATCTGCAAAACCTGTATATGGGATATTTGGATGAAGACTGCAGGACTTGTACAGTGCAGATACAGTTGTGTCAGATTACTGAACACATTGACTACAGATTATTGTTGTACTTAGCAGTAAGTAAACGTGTTTTATGCTTGTCTGCATATGTTACAAGTGTCAGAAATACGCGAATATGCGGTTTTTGAATATTTGTGTATTTCAGCAAAATGCACATATCGCATATCTTTTCCACATATTTTGGCTTTTTGTTACAAAGAATATTAATACGAAGAATATTGAGATATTATTTTCTAATTCTATTATTGAATAAATAATAATAAATATTCGTTGTGAACTAAATATGGCAGACAATTATACTAAATAGAAGCATACGAGCAACACCATATCACAGTAGCGTACAGAGCACAGTTAGTACATGTGTTTTTTCAATTTCCGTTGCTGTGGTTAGGCTTAAACGTATGATGTCAGAAATGTGTGAATATGCGATCGCATTTCTATTCTATGTTCCACATATTTTGAAAAAAAATTTCCTCGTAATTCCGACATGCCTAATATGTGCATCTTTCTCTGTGCATGTACATATTTACAAAATGCAGCCACACTGGTTGTTTATCTGGCCTGCCGTGCCTCTAGTCTTCACCAGCTGACTGTCCCTTCTGCTCACGTACCATATTACCCATATTCCCCGGGCCGCTAATGCGCCATGATTTAATTTATGTGTTGATTTTGGTGTTATATAGATTGCTTGTTTGCATGTTTACTTTAAGTTCCTTCTTCACTTTCTTTCTTCCTTACTTTTTTCGTTTCTTGTGCTACTTTTTTTACTCATTTACTTCCTTACTGGTTCACTTCCTGACTCACCGTGTCCTAGAAGCTACTTAGCTTATTCCACGTTAATCAGTACGTTCTACTACTACTATCTATCTACTCCCTCCAGAATAGACCTGTTCTGACTCCAGTCAGGAGGTTGTAGGAGGTGACCAAACATGTCTTTAGTTTTTTGTGTTAATGTTATGTTGTAGTATATTTTATTTTGTTACGGATGCATGTTTGCTTTTGTTGTGTTTGTTTTCGTTTTTTGGTACTCAGCCAATAGATTGGCTGGGAAGAACGTCTGCGAAATTACCTATTTTGTGTGAGGTGGGACGTAAAACCTTCACTCAGTGAATCAATCACATGCCATGTTAGCTATTCAGCAGAATTAACCTGGAATGGCTGTTATGTTTTCTTTCTGTGTTTAAAAAGGACCAATTAATTTTTGTATTACAATTTCCATATTATTGTCTAATTCTGAAAAGGAGTGAGTTGATAGTGTGACAGTGATAGACAGTAATGAATGCTTTTATTTGAACTGTTGATCTGCAGCCGGCCAAGTCGGACAAGGCCAAGTTGATATCACGGATGGCAAAGATGGGACAGCCGATGTTACCTGTGATGAGTCCTTCATCGCCAGTTGATTCACCAGACCATGAGGTCTGTGGATGTTGATGATGATGATGATGATGATGATGATGATGATGAGGTAAATAATAACAAGTGGTCAAAGAATTTTGATGAAAGTGTGCATTGCAGGGGGTGTATTTTTCACGGGGGACAATTTAATGTGACACTGACCAGTTGGGAGCATTGTAGTTGGCTGTCATTCCATTATTGAGGCTTGAATGATTTCTTTTGCTGCATGTACCACGGCAGAGACTCAGTGGGCTGGAGAACTCCCGATAATTGCCTCTTTCCATGGGGATCTTGATTCCTGTTTAATATATGTTGTTTGGGCCCACCCAGTTTAGCTCCTATAAGGCATTTCGATCAGTTCAGCCGTTTTTGCAGTGCACATCCTTATGACCAACCCACAGACTGCAGTTGACAATGTGCAACAACTGTAGCAATAGGCCGCATCTCTGCAATGCATGCAGTGCGGTTTAATAATAATAAAAATAGTAGTTAACAGTCACCACTGACCAAGGCATCTCAATTCTGTCTTTCTGTCAATATTTCTCGGAATGTTATGAATGTATTGTCAGGAAATTTGAAAATTTGGGAAGATGTTCTCTTCATAATGGGAACATTTAGTTATAATAATTTGATAGTGATACCTTTTTATCAGGTGTCCACACTTGTGTCAGAATATATAAATTGACTGTGTAATGAATGACCTCATAGGATAGTGAAGATTTTGGTTGAATTATGCTGACATGGTTAGTCTGATTTATGTGGTCTTAAGAATAAGGGCTAACCTCTGCAGTATATTAGCTTGGATCTGATTTCTCAAGATAATTGGACATCGCAATTTTTCGCCTTTTTGTTGCTCTTAACTGTAAACAGTACGACTATCACAGTACATTGAAGATCTCCTGAAGCAGTTGATTGGTTGCTATAGTAACCTGATGCTGCTGTCACTGAGCTTGCCCATTTTGACAAGCAGCGTTGGCGTCAGTCTAGACGAGTCTTAGTTCAGATGCGTGTTTTCTGAGCACTTAATGGAGATGGACATATTTACCCACAATGGCGGCAGTTGTGTGGTTAGGGTTGTCACCGCTGTTTGGCTGTTTTTCCAGATGATACCCCGAAAACGGATGCAGCTAAGATCACCAAACGTGACATAAAAATGTTCCACGATGCGTGCTGGAAACCCATTTATTCTGGGTCAGAAGGTCAAAGGTCAAGGTCACTTTATCTGTGTGTCAGTCTCTAGTCAGTGCAATATTACCAGTGCTGCTGCATGTGTAAGCTATGCTGGGTTTTTCCTGCTGTAAAGCCCTGGCACACAAGGAATGATAGAAATACTGGGTTTCTTGTGCATCACTTCTCCATGTCCACTTGCCGCTGGGTTTACCCTGGCGTGGGCTTTTGCACTTTAGTGAGCGCCGGCTTCTTGTAGTTTTATAACCTTTGTCATCATCATCATCATCGTCATCATGATGCTGTTGTAGTCGTTGACTGCTGCAACTCCACCCAGCCCAGGACCAGTTCTTCACAAGCCCGAGGTTCCTGCCAAGTCGACTCATCATTATCCAACCCATCCGCCTCACACGACACACGTCGCTGCAGAAGCTCTGGCTGGTCATGCATACCACACAGCTCAGCCACCATTCCAACGTTTGTCATTCGTGTTTTGTTTTCATTAGAAAGTGTACGTTATTACTTCTTACCCGTGCCCCATGTGGGCTCGGTACCATTCCCCCTTTATCCCTTCAGTTACCTACTTCCCCACCCACCTTCTACACTATCTTATAGTATTTTTACTATTTCCTTTTCCCTTTCTTACTCGCTTTATCTATTTTCTTGCTTTTTCATCCCTTCCTGTTCTACCAGGCCGGATGTTGTAGGAGACGACTAAACCTGGCGTTAGTTTTTTGTCTGTGTTGATTTTGTGTTATATGTATTTCTAGTTAAGGATGCATGCTTATTTTTGTCGTATTTGGTTTAATTTAGTCTTGCGGTGTGATAGTTATCTTTCCCTGTTCTAGGCGCAAGCATAATAATTTAAATGAGCCTTTCTATCCCCTACCGTTTTTTGGGTGGCTGGTGAACAAAAAGGCGGCCAGGGTTGAGGTTATTATATTGCTGGCCTTCTTTTACTGGGTAGAGATAGCTCTCCACCCCTGACCTTTCTTCTCTGATATAGCCATATTTGTGCTGAAAAGGGATGTTAAACTCCAACTAACTTCTTCCCTAGTAGAGGTGAGAATTGTTGCAATCAGCGTGGTTGTATGTCTGTCTGTGTGTTTGTCACACATCTAAAGAACCACATGTCGAAACTTCAAAAAAATTTATGCATGTGTTAATGTGCCGTGGCTGGGTCCTAATTTTTGTGCACATAATGCAGCCAGTAGCGTTATGGCGGCACCGGGGGTGAAGTTTAATGTCTGCAATTGCCTGGTTATATTAAGTGTTTATTAGAATGAAGTATCATCACGGTGGGTTCACTATTGTGAGTTATAGTTATGCACAGACAATGGCAGTAAAGATGGTAGTACCGTAACTTGAGACAGCAGTTTTACTGAAATTATTAAAAAAGAAAATTTGTCTGTCAATTGTAACACTAGCAGACCTAAAAAAATCTGGAATGGAAGGACAAAAACGTTGGCATATCTGTGAAAATGCAACTCTTTGACATGATATGTTCTCATTAGTGTATGTGAATGTTAAAGAGCGAAGATGAAATCGGTTGCTGTTCTTCGAAGTGAGATGCTTTGTAATCTATATCTAATAATCCGTCGGTTGGTGAATTTATTTGGCCAGGGGCATGGTTTACGGCGGGCGGATGGACGGGCGGGTGGCGTGACTCGACGGACGGACGGCAGACAAGCCACAGTCGAGCGCAGCAAGATTGTGGCTTGTTTGCTGAACATTCGATGGCAGACAAAGACGTTTTACTGCACGGCACCACGCCAGCATGCTGTATGTTGTGGCCCTGTCTGTGTGTGTGTCGAAACATTTGAATATAACTGAGTCCACGTGTATAGTGATGGTTCTACGATATGATATGATACGATACGGTAGATTAAAATGCGCTCAAAAGCCGACGAGATGGCCAGCTTAATTTAGTGCACGGCCCAGAAACGAAAAAAAAATAAACACAAAAACCGAGTAGCTCAGAAGAAACGGTCCAGGAAATAGTCCGTGGAGGTAGTGCTGGAGAAGAAGTGAAACTACTGGGGGTAGGATTTGTGAAAGAGGTAGGTTTTAAGCCGGGACTGAGAGAGGGAGTTATTGATGTACAGAGTGGTGAATCAGAAGAGGAAGAAGTGATGGGCGAAGGAATAGGTGAGTCGGAAATGGAAGAACTGGTACCAGAATGAGGTTAACGAAGAGACAAATGGCGCTGATTCCAGAGACAAGGTGAAGCATAACGGAAGGAGCGATCAGTTATTTTTAGAGAGGATGATGAAGGTGGCCGAGCAAGAATGACGACGGATGAAGAGCGAGTACTGCGAGGACGTTGAGTGGAGATGAGCTTATGAAGGTATGGAGGTTGGGTAGTTGTGAGAACTTTGTAGGTAAGTGAGAGGAGCTTGTATTCGATGCGTTCAGGGATCTTGAGGCAGTGAAGAGAGCGTAGGATGGGAGTGATATGACAGGACTTGGGAGCTTTCATGACAGTACGAGCAAGAGAGTTCTGGATATGCTGGAGACGGGATAATCAAGACTTAGGGAGTTAATAGTAGAAAAAATTACAGTAATCAAATTTGGTGTGAACGATAGAGGCAGCAGTGGTACAGGTAGTTGAGGAAGCGAGGTAAGGCCGGATACAGTGAAGTACGAATGTGATAGTAACAGGCTTTGGAGAGAGATGTAATTTGGTCCGAGAAAGTAAGTAAGATATTCGTCAAAGATGATGCCAAGATTTCGAGCAGAGTGGGAGGTATCAAGTGAAGAGTTGTGTATTTTGGCGAATTGGTTTTTGAGTCCGATGAGCAAGAATTCAGTCTTAGAGGAGTTAAGAGTAAGGAGATTAGCAGTCATCCTGGAAGAGATGTGTTTAAGAGCGTCTTGAAGGTGAGAAATGCTTGAGTCAAAGTTGTGTGGGTGGAAAGAGAAGAAGAGCTGAGTATCTACTTAATCGACTTACTGGCTGTGTAGTGTGATCTGTGTTGAACTGCAGATGGTCATTATTAACTTAACAACTGTTGTTATTGCATGCGTGAAATGGACGTTGATGATAGAGCGTTGTGATTTGTGACGTGTGTTATAGCAAGCTCAGTTCCAGCAGGTCAGCTCGCCGTCTACCAGCCTCAGCCGTTCATGCAGTCACTGGTATGACAGCGTGTTGTGTGACTTATCAGTCTACCAATTTCTACTGTGGTAGACTGATAATATCAATACCTATAAGGAGGACAAGTTACCCTTAAAAAGGGCATGGTCAGGGTTACGTGACCCATTTTAAATTTTCGGTCCTTTAGTAGTATCTCTATGCTAAAGCTCGAGTCGTCAAATTTTGTACACAGGTAGACTATATCATATCCTAGCTTAAGGATGACAAACTGAAGGGATGTGGTAAGGGTCGCATGTCCCATTTTTCAATTTTGGCGCCCTCAATCATGTCACCAGAATGGCTGAAGAGAGAGTTACCAAATTTTGTACGCATGTAGAATTTATCAAGTGGTTGACGCACTCGGCCGCCATGTGCAGTAGAGCGTGACACACTCAGTTGCTGGGGTTCGACACAGCCCGGGTGTGTCTGCCTAGCAAAGAATTATTTCAAATAATTCGTATGCACATGATGAGCAGGGAGTTAACCCGGGCAGGTAAGAGGGTTTGACGGTGTCCTCTATAAACTGTGACCGTTTGCTGATGCCTTGTTAGCAGCGTCAAGGTGTCAGCTGCGCTGACGTGAGAGCCGAAGCAGATAGATGTGACTAAGTCTCTTGGCTGACGCTGCCTGTCACCCTATCAGGTGGCCGGGCGCTGAACGGCAGAAATAGCGCCATTCGATAGAGTACATACGAGTTTATATTAGTGTTCCATAGTTACTATGTCCCTATCTTGCACCGTTTCTGAGATTTAGTGAGATTTTGGTTGAAAATTGCCAAGTTGAACCTACCCCACTTCTGTTAGGCGCCTTTATAGGGATTGACCCCGTTTGATTTTTGTCGAGATTTTTGTAATTAGAAAACTAAGAGCCCCTGATCTATTGTAATGCATTGTTTGTGTGATTCTACGTCTATCCGTTTTGGTACAGTGCCGGCTTGTGACAGACAGACGGACGTGTGGACAGATGGACAGACACATGACGACAGCATATACTGCGCTAACATAGCGTCACGCAGAAAAGTGAAGCGTTTTTATCGGCCGTGGGTGACGTTATCATGTGTTACAAAGTGACGATGTGTATTGCCTGTGCATATGTATGTTGCATATTAGCCTGGTTACCCGCCATTCATGGCTAACCAAGCAAGTCCGTTTGCAGTACCTATGTATGGCGCTCCGAACTCTGGATATACCGCACCTGCCCCACCACAAGCACCTGTGCCAGGTAATAATAAATAACATGTTGTCAAAGAATTTTGATGAAAGGCCGCATCGCCGTCTTGTCACCATATGTGGCTACGATTGGATTCGCTCATATGATAAAGTACGTGGTTCCTTGAGCCCACACCCCGCGTGGGGCCGGGGTACCCCTTTCCGCCTTTGCTGCTCCCTTGTCCATTCACTTCCTCATCTTTTGCTCTTTATTACTTTTTCCCTTTTTCC
>Ga0209780_1001200_pt1 | contig 16551 bp, 13 predicted proteins | sample WorMetexBAHAMAS2_FD_187384 | JGI IMG/M metagenome (GOLD analysis project Ga0209780, IMG submission 187384) | Marine gutless worms symbiont microbial communities from Max Planck institute for Marine Microbiology, Germany - Inanidrilus exumae... | ecosystem: Host-associated > Annelida > Digestive...
TAGTAATTCAGTGTGCCGCACTTCTTTGAATTTGTTCCAGTGAGTCAATGTCTTTGATTAAGCGTGTGTCCCACACAGAGCTGACACATTCCATACTGGATCGAACTACGGATATGTAAGCCAGGCGTTTTAGCTCCTCTGGGCTTCCTTTAAGGTTCCTCTTTATAACGCCAAGCTTCTGGTTTGCTTTGGAGTTGACGTGACTAGTATGGACATTCCACATCATATCTAATTGGGACAGTACTCCATGTTACCTTTCGTGATCAACAGACTGCACGACTGTGCCACACAACTCACAAAGGTACCGGTAAGTTTTTTGTGCTCTACCTCTGTTGATTGTCATAATTAACATGGCACTTGGATGGGTTAAACACCATACCCCATTCGGCAGCCCAGTGCTCCAAGTTCCACAGATCTTGTTGCAGTTGAGTTTGGTCTGCTATAGTATCTACTAGTCTGTATAGCACAGTGTCATCAGCAAAGAGACGACAGCGAGTCTTAGAGTGCATACGACTGGGCATATATATGTCGTTTATGTATAAGAGAAACATCAGTGGCCCTAACACAGTGCCTTGGGAAACGCCAGACTTTACTGCTTCTTCATTAGATCAGACACCATACACTAATTAGTCTTTCAGGCTAATCAAGCATGTTCGAAACTATTCGTGTGCTGACACTACAGCATGTCGTGCTGACACTCTTCAGTCGATGTTCCAATGATTGAATGGCATGCGTATATCTTGTACCATTTCCATTATTACTGGCCCACCTAGGGACCTAGTGGGACAGTATTGTTTTGCACGCTGTCGTCTGTCGTTCTCTGTCGGTGTCGTCGTCTGTAACGTGCTGCAGCCGCCGGGCGCGTAGCCGGTCCGGCGGCCGACACTGCACGGTGGGTTAATACGGTTACGTCCCGTTATGGCGACAACTTGTCTCCAAGTTATCAAGGCTCATTTATGTCGTTTATGATCTAGTGATAATGACTACGCCGCCTTTAAAATGGTACAATAATCAATCCAATACAATGTGATTTGACATCAATTAATCCTTTCTGTCCGCATCTCAAACACAGATACAAAAATTTGATTAGTACTTGCATCATGGTTAAATTGTGCAAAAAATCGACAGTACCGTGCGCAGCTCCATCTATGACTTCCAAAAATATAGAATATGCTGGGTTGTGACAAACGGACAGGCAGACAGATGGACGGATATAACTGGCCAAAAAATAAATATGGTATGCATTTTCGTTGCATATGCATTGTATGTAAAAATCATTTGCCATTACACCTAGTCACTTTAAAATATAACAGATGGACAGACAGGCAGAAGGCCTATGACAGTAAAGTTCTTGGCATAGCTCTGACTGCTCAGTTAGGCTAACATGAAATAAAAAGCAAAACTGTTTCACTAAAATCCATTTCATTCACAAACACCTTACACCTATGTACTAACACAGCAGATACTTCTTTTTCGGGAATCAGATCAGTTTTGTTTACTATGTTTACATTAAGTGAACGGGGTACAAACTCGAGATTAGACAGCAGGTCTGGCTCAGTGCAACAATAGTCACAAAGTAAAACAATACCTAGTAATAATGTACAATTGTACATGTAGTCAACGAGAAAACCACGCAAAACGCATCAGATTTCATGCACACATCACGACACATGTACACATAAACCTGTTATAATCAGTCTTCATTTTCATGCTGACGGTGGTTTAGGCTGGGTCCCCAAATCTCTAGTTGGAGAAACCCACGGATATTAAAATAGAGGGATTTTTACAAGCAAGATTAGCTTACTGATACCCAAACGGCAGCGTCAAATACCAGTCAAGTAAGTAAGCAGAAAGTGAAGCAATTTAATTTACACTGACAAAAATCATTATCATTATATATTGTTAGTACAGTAGTATTCATTTACTTTATCAATCCTGTAAAGCCACAGAAAAATGTATACTGTTGCCCAACATTAGGGCTGCTGCGAGTGCTCGAGTACTCGAGTAGTAAACTACCGGAGTAGCATTTTACTACCCAAGTACTCGAAACTTTCTACTTCCGGTCACCATTTCCACTTGCAGTCATCTTTTTTCCAGTTACTTGCGTTTTTTATAAGATACTAATGGACATTTTAATTTATATTTAGCCTGTACTACCAGTCCACCACTATGCCAATACCGGTGAATCATAGCTTCATTTTGGACACAGTATATGTGTAGTTATGACTCCATTTTACGTGCTCAATTTTTCACTTCAGGATTTATTAAAGTACCCGAGTACTCGATAAGGTACTAGATCAAGTACTCGATTAGTAAACTACTCAATAGCGGCAGCAACATGTCTGCTACAATAAAAGATAATACCTGTAATGGAACAACCCTGAACCTGCAGAAAATAAACCAACAACTCCAGATTCATTATTACTGCTAAAATAATGCAGTATATAACTGTATCAAACAAACATCAGTTTAATAGTCCACCAAGCAGCAATAATCTGTATTTGTCACTCTATTTACAAAACAATGGCTCTTTATGCAATGTCTATATACAGTACTGCACAATTTATAAATTATTACACTATAATAACAATTAGTTATTATGAAGTGCAAAAATATCAACACTCACATTAATAAATAAATTCATGACTAAAAAGAACAGCAAATAGACCATTATTACATGCAAAAAATAGCAGTAAATATGTAAACTCTGCATTGACAAGTGAACAGAGTGGCTTGCAGTATTCACTCAAATTGCACGTTTCTATACTGTTTGGGGCCACAGCTGCCTTACTTATATAACAGTTATAGTTATTTAAGCTGCCGAAAGCAGTATGTTCAGATTGCATCTTCAGAAACTGATTTAGCAGTTACTTCTTGTGGAACACCAAAAGGATCCGTACTTGGTCCCCAGTTTTTTCTCTTATATATGAATGATCTTGTGAATGTGTCTGACCTTGCTAATGTAATCGTGTTTGCTGATGATACTAATCTTTTTTTTGAAAGTGATAACCTAGCTGACTTGGAAACAGTAACAAATCTTGAACTAAATAAAATATCAAACTAGTATAAAATAAATAAATTGACACTCAGTATTAAAAAACAAACTATATTTACTCCATAGTAAAAATAAAAATATATTTAACAGATCAGCAATTTCAATTCATGATCATGACGTCAACCAGGTTAATAAGATAAAATTTCTTGGGGTAATTACATATTATAACAATTTCAACCTGGAAAGCTCAGACAGCCCCATTATTTTATAAACTGCAAATCCAACCAATTTTCACTATAAACGATTTATAGCTAGCCAGTTTCATGTATTCTGTTACTCATGATCCATTGCCTCTGATTCATTCTACTGAATGATTATGGCGCTTAATCAAATTTTATTACTTACTTACTTACTTACTTATTTCACAAATATGTTCCAGGTGAATTCTAGTATTCATACACAGAACACTAGACAAAAAGAAAAAATTCATCAGTTAAGGCATAAATTAAGGTGATGGGAGGTTATGTTTTCGCCAACGTCGGTATGTAGAACAACTTCCTGGTGCCAATTCAAGTCTAAATGTCACCAAACTTCGTCAGTCATACCCCTGATCACAGGGGATGAGCTGATTAAATTTTGGTCAAGGTCAAAGGTCAATGTCGGAGGGGGAGGTATGCACTCTACTGAACGCCCTTCTAGTTATGGACTGCATTACCGAATCATTCGAATACATTACCCAATATGAATATTTTTTGTAGCAAATATAAAAAACTATTACTTGGTAATTTGGCATATTAAATGATATTAGTTCTGTCTGTTAGTGATTCAGTATATCTATGTCTATGTCGATGTCATTTGATATATCGTTTTCCCAGATTACATACTTACTTCATATTATGGTTGCTCCCTTACAAAAGTTATCTGACTTCTTGGAAGTTTCCCTTTGTTCATATATTTTTTAACAATAATATAATAACATACAATAACCGTTTTCAATATTATGGAAAACGGTTATTGTATGTTACATTTTATGCCTAATACTGTGCTACTGTGTTGTTCACATTCTCATTTATGAGCAATAAAAATCTTGCTTGCTTGCTTGCTAACAGCTGCCAGCTGATATATCACACTAGTGCCGGTAAGGGTTTCAATTCGTAACTTGTATTCTGGATATTGTACCATCAAGATGCCCAACAAAAACAGTAACCAAATTATATAGTTGTAAATTGTAAAATATTGAGTTTGTTGCACGTACACTAGTTTTACTGCATTAAATGCATGCAGACAGCAATCAAGCTAAGTAAAAAATCAACAGCTTTGCCCAAAAGGTTTACTAAGGGAAAGCTTTCTATTACTGCAATACAACTTTACAGCCTGTATGTGCCCACCATCAGTGTCAAAGCGTACACACTTTCATTTCAACTGGATGCCTTCCTGTATTCTCATCAGTGTCAAAATGAATAAGGAACAAGTTAGCATCACATTATGTTTAAAATGCCTAAAATAACCTAAGAAACTGACCCTATATCTGCAAACCAAACGTACAGCATACACACTGATAGCAAATATCCTAAAGGCATATCAACCTGAGTAGGAAATTCAATCTACCAATGCAACATCTAACATTTCAAAGCACGTTTTTACAGCTCACAATATTTACAATAAGCATCCATCTGTTTCACCTACAAACCTATCTATAATCCATCAGATATTGCTTACAATCCATCAACAGTTACTTACACAATACGAAACCACACCAGTTGTACTGCTAATCTTCAATACAGCAAAAACTGATCTAACTAGTATCACCTTGTATTTGGACATACTATTCCATGTGTAATATATAACAAAATCACATTACGAAAGTTGTACTTAATACTACATAGAAGTATCAATATTGAACAATATAAAACAATTATATGTTGTCATTCATAACATAACAAATGCAGCTTAAACGCAGTAAAAATCAGTGAAACGTATGCAGCTTCTATGCTTTGGCAAAAAAATGGAAATACCTATTTTGCTTCCTACAATTTGAAAATAAATGCATCAGTCTTGCATTATGTCAGAGTTAAAAGTACTGCGACTTATACCATAATACAAGGCACGTGATAATTTAAAGCAGTAAAAACAATCTGCAACTAAAAGAAGCAAGCACTCGCAAGCCTGCCACGACCCATGCCGGCAATGCGTTTTGCCACTGGCTGACTGCGAAAAACTCCATGCACGGAAAAGCTGGCAGCCAGAAGCATCAGCCACATGGAAGTGATGCAGGAAAAACCCAATGTAGCTTATGCACGCAGCAAATGTCAATATGGTGTTCCGTCTGAAGACTAACACAGAGGTGTTTTCTGTGCCACGTGACCTTGACCTTTGACTAATGGTGGAACATGCCATGTCAAGTTTGGTGATCCTAGCGGCAACGGTTCTTGAGACATCATGTGGAAACAGACAGACACAAACGTGACTGGAAACCCTACATACGCAACTACCGCCGGCGTGGGTAATAAAAGGCACAAAATAGGAATATCACTGACTATCAATATTTACCGGTACATGGAAAATGGTGGTGACTGAAAAGAAATAGTTATCAGAAATCATAAAACTGACTACAAGATATTACTCTATGCATTTCAGCACAGTATTTTGGTAACATGATATAATACAGTAGTACTATGATTCCAACTATAGCTCAACAGTGTCTGCTATAACATTTATTGCGCAATACAAAATAACAAAAATATTGCACTTTGTCACTGCAGCACAGTTCCTTCTACAGTTTTCTTAAAGGGGAACAGACATCAGTCAGGTCTGTAGTCACCCTGGTGATAAGCAGCGTGTTTTTCATCGACAACGACAATAACAATGACGAAAATGACAATTTTTTAAAAATTTTAGTTGATGAGACTAAAACCAAAACAAAAATCGAGACAAGAAATGAGAACAAAATTAAAATCAACGGCATTTTAATCCTGACGAAAATATCTCACACAAAGCTTGGCACATAATGCTGTCTGACAACTATTGCAGACATTTGTACACACTAATCCTGATTATTTGTGTTTCTGTTGTCAATAATTTTGTCCACCTCCACCATACACACTGCTATATTCTTGAGCTGTTGTGATATCTGAAACCTAACAACAGACTAAAACATGCACAATACATTATCGTTGACTAAAATTAGCATTCTCAATTAAAATAAAAATAATTGTGAATTTTAGTAGACTGGATAAAAACTATGACTAAAATGCGACAGCTGACTAAAAACACTTAAGGCTATGTTATTTTGGACCCAATGCACTTTTACCTTCAAAGCTGGGTAGTCTACTCAGTAGATGTTGTAAACTGTCTTAATTACTAATAGGATTTTACAATCAGATGGCACAAATGCATGTTGACTTGTGTTGTGTAGAGATAAGATTCGGCACTGACGGAGTACAATATCACAATATCAGAAGACACGGATTGCAACACAATGGACCATCATACATTGTTTAGCAGCAAATAACAACATCATACAGAAATCTGTAACTGTTTCAGGCAGACGAGTTGGCCAGACAGAAATATGATGTCAAACACACATGAAAACACACATGCTAGCTATACAGCCGTTTTACAGGTGAAACTAGGTCAGCTGACTGCCCCGCTGTTTCCTTTCACCACTTGTTTTCAACCTGTGCATCGTCTCCTCTCAATGACGTCATCGTAAGACAAATCCGCTACATAACACCTGTGTGCTGATCAGCTGCTGCAGGTGTGACATCAGTTGACAGATGAAGCTGACTCATCTGAGCTGTCAGGTGAGGATACGACGATGGATCAACTGGCTGAATGCCGGTTGGCAACACGGTTGGCATCATCTTTGTTAACCGCACACAAACACATAATATTAATGGCTACTGTCCAAGTGAACCTAGATTAGCTAGTTAAACCCTTGTTTTCTTCCTCCTCCACTTACCTCAAAAGGGGAACCTTTGGGGATAATTGGGGTGGGTTTATACAGGCTGGATGCCCTTCACCCAACCAACAAAGTACTAATAGGAACCATGCACCTATATTAATTATATATCTGTTTATACATACACACATACATATATTATACATTGTGTCCCACAAAATCTGCCCACCTTTTATTTTTTCTGTAAAAAATTAACTGATTTTGAAGATTTTTGGTAAGTGAAATCCCGAAAAAATGTGACACCAAAAGCTTATAAACTTGCCCACCTCATCTGTCAGCTGCAGCCACTTTACCTTGTGAAATCCAAAAAAAGTCATTTTCAACAATACTACTGATACGTACTTCTGATTATTTGCAAACAGTGTTGCTAGTAGCAAACAGCAGGCACACCAGCCTAAATTTTCACAAAACTGTCATAACTGTTTTTTTCAACCTCACTTTCACTTTTCACATTTATTGAGTACTGGTCTATCTATAAACAAGTACGTCCATATTCAAGGACTGACGTATATCCACACATGCCAATCCTACATCCACATGCCACGCGATTTCACAAACAGCGCATCTCTAGCATGATGTTTACATCAGCGTATCTCTACGGTAATGTTTACGTGTGGGTGGGCATGGCCCGCACGCTCGCCGATTTGTCCAATTTTGGGCTTCTGGGGGAGCAAAATTCCCAAAAATGGGAGATTCCCTGCCTTGGACGCTAATAAATTGCCTTGCAAAATTTGACGCTGCTAGCTTTATCCCGCTGCTAGCTTTATCCTCGGCCATAACCATACAAAAAACAAACACACAAACAATAACTGATATATCCACACCTTGCCCCTCGGCGTGTGTGGATAATAAGATAAAACATCTAGACAGGGCCGGATTTAGCCAAACAGAGCCCCATACATTTAGGGGCCCTAAGATTCCCACAATATTCTACAGGACACCCATAAAACAGAACTGCTAAACAATGGAAAGTTCAAGACAGTAAGTAAAGGCCTGGGCCCTGGTTGCATATTTGTATCACACAAAGCTCCCACATTTTGTAAATAAGGCATTGTATCTAGAATATGTTCCAGATCATTCCAAAATTTAATCAACAGGCCCATGATCTACCTGTCCTCAAATTTCACGAATATAGCCACATATAAGTTTTAGAGTTATTCTAAATTACAAACAAATAAACAAAACAAACAAACCAACAAACGACGGTAATAACAGTATCCCCGCCACGTGTGGCAGAGGTAACAATGAAATTTTTAAAGTATAATATAAGCATAAGATTACTAACAGCTGCCACTTGAGGCTGGACGATATATTGTCCTGTTGCAAAATTGTACCAACCACTGGTAGGCTGCACAGTGTAACTATTGACTGGATATGCTGGCAGTGAATACGATTGAGCATACGGTGCAACGTGAATGTCATGTGTCAATGGTGATGAAAGCCTACTCCACACAACAGTTCCACGAATTATCATTAAAATGACAACACATACATCAGTATGTTCCAAATACTGATATAAGAAAATTGACATGTTTCATACAGATATGCTACTATTTCTTTCTGGTGCCAGTTCATGGCACTGAGCGTAGCGTGGTGTCACAATAGGTAGGTGTTAGACTAGCAATCTAAATGTCACCGGTTCGATCTCCTACATTCCACTGTCACACAGCAATCGTACGAAAGTTGATCACGTTTCGTTGATTGAGTTAAGGTTTTGTGTCCCACTCAACACAAACAGGTCATTTTGATTTTTGGAGACGTTCTTCCCAACCAGTCTCATGGCTTACTACTGAAAACTAAATTTAACACAACAAAGCAAACATGCATCCATAACAAAATAAATGATAACACTAAATAAACACACGAAAAAACTAAAACCAGGTTTAGTCGCCTCTTACGACCTCCGACCTCAAAATGGAACAAGCCTATTCGTGAAAAAGTAAATAAATAAGGAAGTAAATGTCTAAGGCAGTAAATAAGTAAACGATATATATATATATATATAGTGCCTACAACTGAATCAGGGCACAGTACAGCCCAGGAGCCCATATGGGGCAAGTCATTCATGCATGTGCCTCTCTTCACCATCACCAAGCAGTATAAATTGCTACCAGCAAAGGATGGTGACGCTCTAAAGCTATGAAGGTAATCACAGGCCTGGCTGAAAGTAATGGCAGCCCACTGCTGGGTTTATCACCCATAGGCTGTCTGCCTAGTAAACCATGGATGAGCACTGGCTCTTACAGTCCCTGAAGGACTATTGAGCAGAGACAGAGGTTTCTGCATCAGAAGGACTTCTCGGTAGTATCGGCTGTGAACTTTGACACCAGGCTCGACCAAATGAATGCTGGTTGTTCTGAGAGCCAATACCCCGATAGACACCACTAAAAACGCTAAAGAAATGGCGCTTACGCAACAGACGATCTGTGGCAGACATTACATAGTACTAAAGGCAGTAAGTAAGGCAGGTACATTTAGCTACATTGCATGCAGCATTAATCTGCCTTATCTCACGCTTAGTCGTGCAAATTTTTATGCAAAAAAAACAGCTTAGTAACAAAGTTTTGCCATTTGACGCTAGGGGGTCTGGTAATTATGCCTCACCCAGTCACTGTGTATAATCATTGAGACGCATTATTGGCCTTACGTATGTTACACATCCCAAGTAGCTAAGGTTGATCTGTTCAAAACTTCAGCTGCTTTAGAAAGCCTGTGCTGCCACCACCTCTAAAGCCGTTGTTATTACATTTCATATAAAACTAACTAAAACTAAAGCATTAACGACAGCTCTGTAGTACAGGCAGATTTTATGCTAAAAACAGTGCATAAAACATACCTAGGACTAGCAGTCGGTTGTGTTCCATACAATGTAACTCCATTATCATTCTACAGCATATAAATCAATAACAAAAATAAAATATTTTGAATGTAAGCTATTACCAAAAATTAATTTCAGACAAAAAATAATTAACAGCTGACAGACTGCATACAGAATTTACATATACATAAAGACACGTCATTATATTAACAAAAAAAAGACTTAATAATCAAATGTCTGCATCCATTAACACAAATTAAAGTGTTACAATCAATCAAAATATACCTAATAAATCCAAATATGAATTTGTAGTTTTGTACAGCGTCTCATCAGATCAGCTAAGCTGACCATGTTGATGTTCAATTTCAGTTGTCTGCAGTTGACTATATCTAGACATCTTGTTTGACCTTCTTCCAAAATGTGAGAAAATTAGGAAGATGGTCAACGATTTCTGAGTGTCTTCAAAAACTAAAAAAAAATAAATGCCTTCATTAAAATGTTCCAGAAAAATTCACTAAAAATTTTGGAAGTGTTCTGGAAGACCGTGAAAGTAGTCGGAGTCTGCCATTGGGTTGAAGGACAAACTGGCGACATTTCAAGTATGTCATGACTGACCATACTGAAACATGTCAAGAAGAAGCATCACAGTCACCAGATGCAAGTCAATGGCAACAAGAATGTTTCAGAGTCTGACAGTACCATTATCAATCAATGCCATCTCAATCACGTAAAGCTGGCGATCTGCAAACTAGAGCTTCAGTATCATATTCAGGATCAACCCGTTGTATGTGACATTTGTTCTACTACCTACGATTCAACAACTTTTGATAGTGATACTGTTGGCGGGAAAAATTTTGGCAGTTTGCCTTAGTCAGAACATGCATTGCAATTTGCAATAGCCTTTCTCTGTGACTATCTGGTAAAGAGCCTGAAGTTCAGCCAGATATTGCACAGAAACCAGACGAATAATAGAACAACCATTTAACACAGACTGAACATATCACATCCAAAACCAAATTGTAACAAACCAAATATGCCAAAAGTGACACTTAGCACAGCTGAGTTAACTTCTCACCTGCCAATGTCTAGCTACTAATGGCTGACTGAAACTCAGTGAATTTCGCTTCTTGTTTCCACCATCTGCAAACTTCACCAGCAGTGGCAGCCTTGATCCTAGTTAACAACACGAGAACATCATTCGAAAACTGATTCAGATGTCTGCAAACTGCAAAGAAATGCTAAGACATCAGTGCAACAATCTTTAAGACACCTTAACGGCCCTGCGGTACGATTCTACCTCAGTTTTGTGTTCCAAAACGGTACATTAATAAAGTTGCCAGCTGCCACCAGCATGTCTCCCTGTCATTCATTCTTTCGTTATGTGGGCAGAGGTCTAGTCTACTCTGGACCTCAGCACTGAGACCTTATAGTGGTCCAGTGCTCTAGCCCTGGGAGAGGAGGGTGACTGGTAGGGTTGTGCTAGTGTATGTATGATGAGTAGGGTGGAGGAGAGATACACAGAAGTGAGCAGCTTGTCGAACATTTGTAGCGTGCCCCCTCTAAATGGGGCCTACCATCTGGCTTAGCCCTAACTGGTGCTGCGTGCTGCAACAGCCAGTGGCCAGCCACGCTTTTCAGCTTCAGCCATGCCAGCGTGGCTAACAACCTTAACGTTGCTACTCAAGGTGTCAGCAACGGTCACAGATTATAGAGGACACTGTGACACCTTTTTTCCTGCCCATGATTATCTCCCTGTTTATCACGTGTGTAGGAATTATTAGAAATAATTATTTGGTGGATGGTGGATGTGGCCAGACTGAGCAATAACTGTGCACATAAAATTCCTTTTTGAGTTCACGTTCGCTATATGCTATCGCCGTTCCGTCTGTCTGTCTGTCTGTCGTCTGTAACGTTGGTGTACGCTACTCAGCCGGTTGAAATTTTCCGCAATTTTTCTTCGCCATTTGGTACCTTGGCCATCCACTGACATCCACGGGAAATTTTGCGGAGATCGTCCCAGGGGAACCCCTCCGTCGGGAAGGTTTAAACGCAAGATGGCAGTAAAATATAGCGATTTTTCACCTTTGGAATGCTGTACCTCCGAAACGGTGCAAGATAGGAGGTAAGTTAGTATGAATCACTAACAGAAAGTCGTATATGAGCTTTCAATTGGTACCAAAATCAGTGACCTTGAATGACCTTGAACGGCGAAATGGCCCTTATTTTGCGTTTTCTTATCGAATTTGGAAATTTCAGGGGCGTATTGCGTAAAAGTGGTTGACAATTTACATAATGGCTAGTATATAGTAAACGTCTGCAGAGGGACCGCGTGACGCCAATGGTATAAATTCCTAGCAGATTCATAAATTCAAGACTTAATGCGCAGTACTTGTCTAGCTATTGTTTTGATAAGAATTCGTATCAGCTTTCGAGTGGTACTAATATTGGTAACCTTGAATGACCTTGAACGGCGAAATGGCCCTTATTTTGCGTTATTTTACCAAATGTAGCAATGGCCCTTATTTTGCATTATTTCAGCGAATTTGCATACAATGTCGTCATAAAACAATTGTTAGGTTTACCTCGGTTTCAAAATCTACTTTTGATAGTTTATGACGATATGAATACAATCTGCGTAATTATTCAGCGATTATTTAGGCAAAACAAACTCTGATAACTCAGCGTGATGGGCGTAGGTGCATATGATTGGGTGCACTGCATAGATTAACACTGACGCTTAGTTATAGTAGAAATTAGGAACTCAGTTTAATGGGCATAGGCTCATGTACGATGTCGTCGTAAAACGTTCATTTGGTATTTTGAAGTACGTGTGCGATATCGTCGTAAAATAGTTCACGTTCGCTATCTCATCTCCTGATGAGTTCTTGTAATGTACCTGACAACTTTGGTTTTGGAGTTATTATACCTTTGGTTAAGGAAAAAGCTGGTGATGTAACTGATGTAATTTAAACAATTATTGTGGCATAACATTGAGTCCTGCAGTATCAAAATTGTTTGAGTATTGTAATCCACACAAGTATGACTGTTTATCAGTAACTAATGAACTGCAATTTGGATTTTAAAAGCAGGTTGCACCATTGCTGCATTTGCTCTCCGTTATTGTGTGCAAGCAAGAGCCAATACTACAAATCAGAAAACTTTCAATTATAAAAATTAACCTTGAATAACTTTGCCGTTAAATGCCTTGATGACTGCTTCACACGTGTCTTTTGACTCCATGCGAGCAAAGCCAACTCCACGACTTGAGCAATTATTCTGGTCGCGAAGAATGCGTGTTGATGTCACTGGACCATATGACGACAACATGTTTTCGAGACCATTTTCTGTGACGTGCGCTGGCAAGTTGGCAAAGTAGACGTTGGTCGGATCCTGCTCCTGTTGCTGGATTGCAGCATACATTATGCTTTCTAGTGTCAGAAGATACCCACAGTAACTTGGTACTTAATGTGATACCTGAACTCACGATGTCCGTGATACTGTGGTCCAAACTCCAAAACATGCCAAGGTATCACTGCCCAAGTAAATACAGCCAGACACACGAACCATGATATTCATCGTGCTCAGCACTGCAGAAGTACTCGGTTATTACTCATACTACAGTATTACTTGTCATTTCTGTGCAAGTATAATACCAACTGTTCCAAATTCTGATGCTGGTCATCTCTAATGCCGTCATCTATTGCAGTTATACTGCACTACTGTTAAACATATTATGCATATATAAATCAAATACTTCAAATGTTTGTCCCAAGTTCTCCGTGAATGGGTTGTGCGGCAACTTGGCCCAGATTATCAAACAGTTACATTATGTTGTCTACACATCATGCAAGTAAAAGCTGATATTGGAATGGACGTGAATTTCAGAATCCAGCAACTAACCTTTGCCATTTGAGCCTGAATACCTCGTGACTGCAGAGCTGTTACAGCTCTCTCAGCATCTTCAGCTAACTCAAAGTCAACAAAGCCATATCCTACAATAATCCAATCACACAGTAGTTACTTATAACTCACAAACGAAACCCTAATTGCTTTAAAAAAGATATTAATTTCATTAATATATGAAAATACACAGTCGAAATTAACAAGAGTGACGAAGTAGTTTCTTCTGTAATGATGTTGATTAAAAGGATAACAACAACAAGTGTCAACTATAACAATTAGGGGTTTAGCGAGTATCTATACTACAAAATCGCTCTGACACTAGTGGCAGTTGGTTGCTGTCACATCGCAGCCACACCATTGGTCAATCACGGTGAACAGCAGCTACAGTCATCACCACGGCCATACCACAGCGGAGTGAGGGGAATGAGGAGTGGCAGTTGCCTGCACAGTGAGCTCATGGACAGATGTCCAGACTGACTGCTGCCACATTCATTGCTGTCTGCAGTGGCAGGTACAAGCCATCACACCACTATGCAGCGTGATGGCTTGTTTTATACATATTCTATTTGGACTCAATAGTAGACCGAATAACGTATTCATTTTCGGCTGAATAATATTGTCAAAAGTAGACCGAAGAGTTCAACTAAAACAACAGCATGTGCAGTAAAAATTAGTAAACTTAAGTACTATGAGCAACTACACATTACTCGAGACTACTAAAATGGCATCAACAAATAAATTCAATATAATTTTGCCAATTTTTCCTGTTAGCTACTTTTCTGCATGTAACTGATCTGTCACGTTATGCAGAAGTAACCAAGCTAAGTTGTAATTCTTCAGAGAAAAAGACGAAATTTTAAACAATTTAAATACCTTTGCATTTATTAACTGCAGGATCCATAATAGCTTTAGTTGAGATCACTTTTCCATATCTGGTAACAGTTATCACAACAACAAGACACTGACAAAAACTGTTACACACAGACCCAACAACTACACCATGTTGTCTCGATTTATTAAGATCTGATAGGAAGACACAGGCTTTGTAGACATAAAACGCCCTGTTGTACACATGATCTAGTTTATTTTTAAAACTATGTACTGATTGCTTTAGTCCATTCACCACTAATTGTATTTGAAAAACTATATTTGTCAATATCTTAGCTTAAATACATTGTATGAATTCCCTCTGCAATCATAAATTAACTAATACCAGTTTTGGTTAATAAATTCTTCAATTTATTTACCACCTTTAAAACTTCAACTAAATTCCCTCTTAGGTTCTAGTCATCTTATAGTATAGATATGATGGTGGAAAACCAAATTTTGTAATCCTGTCCTCATATGGCACACCCATAACTTGATATCATTCTGTTGCATTGCAGAAAAAAATGTTTCTTTGTTATTATGAATTCTAATACATTCAAAAACGTTTTAAATATTTATAATTATAGTTCATCATCAATAACATGACCAAGTTTACATAACTGCTTGAACACAAACAAGCATGATATCTAAGTTGTTTCACAGCATTAAATTGAAGATTGCCAAAACTAACTCATGACACAAAAATTATCTTAATTCATAAAATGACTTAATGATATGCCCTATACAAAATCTGTTAAATTCACAATAATTACTGAGTCAACGACTTGCAGACCAGTTCAGTTTAGAACATTTCCTTTAACTAAATGATTACTGACATGCAATAACTCCTTCCTACCCTTGGCATAGACTATACAGGTCTTCATCAGTTGTGTTCTGTGTTAATCCACGTATATAGAGATTTGTATGACTCAATGCTTGTTCGGTACCACTGAAACCATCTGATTTAAATGATGCTTGAAGTGGCACATATGTCTATACAACACAGAAAAATAACAACCAAATGGTCATGATATTATGCACACTGCACCACACTGCATCCGTAGACATATATACAGTACATCCCTTCATCGCTTGACAAATGTTAAAATAAAGTATATTCACTATTTTGACAATGCTTACTATAACACTGGTGAAACAACAGAAGCTAAAATTGCAAACTGTTACAGTCATAAGATGAGTTAATAGCAGTTAATAGCAGTTAATGCATTGATATAGTTTGCTTTTAGAAACTGGACTTTTACTTAACTTTATGTACTTTCTCTGGATGTCTTTTCTGTCTGTTTCACTGTTATTCTTCACTATATTGCAGGATTTGAGATTAAAAACTAGAAGGCTGTATTGTGTTGAATGAACACATCAACACAATACAGTATTCACCCGAAGCGGTCTGCTATTATGCAACATGTTTCCCTGGGCCCACCACAGTCGTCGACGCAAACGGCATCTCGATCCTCGATCGTTTCAGCCGTTTTTGCAGGGCTGACTAGGTGACAGACCGACTGATAGACCAAAAGAAAGGAAAGGAAAGGAAAGGAAGAATATTTATATAGCGCCTTTTATATTACGGCTTGTACGGTAGTACAAGCTGTTGTAAAAGCGACTAGCCAAAGTAATGGGAAAGGCCAAATTTTGACCCCCTGGGGCTCCGAAACCCCTGAACTGATTTCGATGAAACTTCGAATATATAACCGGGCCGCGGGTATGACCACACACGCAAATCCATGTGGCGCTGCCACAACGTGGGTGGTCTGAGCGAACACGTGAAAAACACGAGTTGTGGATTCTTAGATATACCTTTTTAAAAATTTTTTTTGCTTTATTCTTCGGCTTGCGCCGAGCGCGCAAAAGTGGACCGATTTTGACGATCTATACGTCATACGACGTGTTTCCGCCCAAGGATGTGCCTTTTGGGGGTCTCTTTCATACTGCTCCCCATTTTGGGGGCAAAATCCCCCAAAAACCCCAATTTTGGGGGAGTGAATAGGC
>Ga0209780_1001201_pt1 | contig 16550 bp, 9 predicted proteins | sample WorMetexBAHAMAS2_FD_187384 | JGI IMG/M metagenome (GOLD analysis project Ga0209780, IMG submission 187384) | Marine gutless worms symbiont microbial communities from Max Planck institute for Marine Microbiology, Germany - Inanidrilus exumae... | ecosystem: Host-associated > Annelida > Digestive...
CTTCCGGTCCTGTTCAGAGGCCCGATGTGCATCATCGTGCCAAATTTCGCGAAGATCGGTCGAACCGTTCCAGAGATATGGCTGATTTTCGATTTTTCATGATGGCGGCCGCCGCCATCTTGGATTTTGAAAATTTCAAATTTTTAACGGTTGGGACGCTCAAGAGGTTCCAACTGCGTCTGTGTGCCAAATGTTGTCGAAATCACTCAAACCGCGGCTGAGATATGGCGATTTTTCGATTTTTCAACATGACGGCCGGCCGTCCGCCATCTTGGATTTTCAAAAGTAGAATTACATGCTCCGTTATACACTTTACCTATTTCACGTAATAAAACCGCAAAAATTATAAAAACAAAAACTTTTAGCTTTTACATTTATGATAAGCCGCTGACTGAAATAAATGTGATCGCTAGCTTCTGTGCTTAGAAATTGCGGATAAAATTTTGATATTTGCTGTTTTAGAACGGCGGCTTTTACAATGAAGAGAAACTGAAGTCAGTTTTTGTTTTTATAATACTACCGTACATGCCGTGACAAGCCATGACAAGCCGTGATGTACATTCAGACTTTGCTGTGAGCATGTCTGCAGCGGAGGTCACAAAACAGGTGTTGGTATAGAGAGACCGTATGGTTGTATACGGAAATACTGTATAGAGTAGACATGGTTCAGCTAAGAATATCTCACACGTTAATACTTATAATCCCAGAATTTTCGCTTTTGTACTTAATACTAACATTGGGTCAATGCTTTTGATGAGTGTTTACGGAAATTCTGACTGTTATGGAATCATAAATTGCAACATGTTATGTTATTAATTCGTCGACAGCAGAGAGGTTCATGCGGTGCGAGTGCATGTTTTTGTGGCTGGTGACTTTTACTGCCAACTCGGTACACGTTTCTCTGATATTAGGCCTATGACTCACTTAGTTAAGGATAATAATATGGTGATCACTGATATGTCCCATTTAAATGGCGTTGTTACATATTGTAATGATGCCAGCACTAGTATGTCTTGGACTTGGATTGACCATATCCTATGTAACTCGATCGTAAAAAGTCTGGTTCGAAGCGCAGAGGTCTTACATAATTATGTTACCTCTGATCACGAACCTGTAATGGTTTACTTAACAAATTTAGTAAGCTGCCAATAGGATCCGATAATAGACGCTGACAGGAGAACTAGTGTTATCTATTGCCCAGACTGGTCGGGGGCTGATACTACTCATTATTATATGTACAGAGATCGTCTTGATAATGCTCTTGCATTTGTATTTTTGTGAACTTCGCTTCTCCAGAAGCTCAAAATGGGACGAATCGGCCAGAGCTCGACCACCTCCATGACGTTCACAACGATTACCCTTTGGCTTGGCTCCCGAACACATGACAGTATGGACGTAGGATCGGCATGTGTGGATATACGTCCGTCCCCGAAGACGGACGTACTTGTTTTATACATAGGCTGACAGTGGCGTAGTTTCTTCATTTCTGTGGCCGCCATGATGCAGGGCAAGGAAATGTAAACAGCGCGACATAAACTAATTTACTGGCTAATGTCTGTCTTTCGAACAGGTCGAACGCAGCGGATCGAACGCTGACGCTCGTTTCAGTTGCCGCAGCTCAACGACGTCGTTGCGGTAGTCGAGTAGGCTCGTACCGGTGATCGAACGCCATGGAGACGGAGACGCTCGGAGAGACCACGTCGCTGCCGCGGACGACGCCGAACGGGTCCGGGTGGTTGCCGGACGCCGGCTCCGCCGAGCTGTCCGTCTACGCCAAGTCGCTGGCCATCGTCCTCTACGCGGTCGTCATCGTCGTCGCGATCGGCGGCAACGCGACGGTGTGCGCGATCGTGGCGACGCACGTGCATATGCGGACGGTGACCAACTACTTCATCGTGAGCCTGGCGTGCAGCGACGTGCTGATGGCGACGCTCTGCATCCCGATGACGTTCGTCTCAAACGTCCTGCTCGACAACTACTGGCCCTTCGGCTCGACGCTGTGTCCGGTCGTCTCCTACTCACAGGTGATGATCGCGGTGATGATGATGATGATGATGATACCACCACTACTATTACTTACAATAACAAGAAGCTCAGCTACCACAGAGGGACCGCGCAACGCAGTATGTTAGCTTCACGAGCTATGGGAGTTATAAAGGTTTCAAATAGCAGAAGTGACCTGCAAGGTCATTCAAGGACACTGGCAATGGTGTCATTCGATAGGCCACATAAACTTCCTATTAGTCTTCTATTGCAACTATGTCTTCATTTTCAATCTTGCACTTTTTTGAGATATTATCACTTAATTCACAAAAATTTAAAAAGGTCACGTGACTCTGAAGTGAGAGTAATATGCATGCACTCATACTCCTCTGTATCAATCATTACACGAAATTTGAAGTGCCTAGCTTCACTAATTACAAAGTTATGATTAAAGCAAAAGTTTAAAACACGGGTCACGTGACACTGACCACGCCCTTTTATGGGTGGTTTGTCACCTTAGGCTAGAATTTGAGATAGTCTACTTGCTCGCAAAATTTCACGATTCTAGCTTCAGCCGTTCCAGAGATATCATTGAGGAAGTCAAATTTAAAGTCGGTAACGTGATCCTGACCACGCCCCTTTTAAGGGAATTTGTCGTCCTTTTGCTGGGACTTGACATAGCCTACATGCTTGCAAAATTTGACAACTCTAACTTTAGCCATTCCGGAGATATGGTTGGTGCCCACCAAAATTTAAATGGTTCACGTTAATCACGCCCCTTTCAGGTATGGTTTGCCGTCCGTGGGCTAGCACTTGCTACAATCAACCTGTCTACCAAATTTGAAGTTTCTGTGTTTACCCCCAGGTTGACTCAGCTTTCTACCCCCCGTGGGATGGTAAAATGAGTACCAGCCAAAGGGTGGTGATGCTGTGCGGCTGGTGAGGTAACCGCAGGTCTGGCGGAAACTAATGACAGCCTACCGCTGGCCGGCGCTGGGTGAATGACTTAAGTCACCTCGGGCTTACTGCCTATACACCGGGATCAGCTCCGGGCCTAACGCTCGGTAACGAGTATGGGAAGCCTTTACCTTTACCTTATCTCTACCCAATACGAAGATACGAAAGATATGATACAAAATATCGATAATGGGGTGATTTGGAGTTGTTAGGGGCCACTCAACGTCACTGGAAATAGAGCTATTCGATAGAGCTCATACTCCGTGTGTAGCAACAGACCGCTGTAGCTAGCTATCGCTGCGCTGCGGTGTGGCCTGACAATGACAGATGAGACCGATTTGTAGTATATTGAAAGGAAAATAATAAGAAAAATAACTAAGACTAAGTTACACAAATACATACAAAGATTTTGTTGCAACAAACTAGCAGTGTTTACATTCATCATTGGCCTTACTTACTGACACACAATTTACGCTGAGATACTATTATTATTGTCCCTTACAGTTTCTTCAGTTATTATTCGCATCTAATACTCGACAATGGCTCATGAGTAATATTACAACTCCGCTCTCTCGGTAACAAATAGAGTCAGTGTAGCGTGAGGATACAGTTACTACGTTGACGTTGTGACTTGCAATGCTGTCGAAAAATGCGACTGTCCGCACCATGCCAATTGAACACGTAAATAACGGCAGCCATGATATGTTATATGTGTCGAAAAAATGACTCGGTCTGCTCTCCAGCCATCTGTATTGCAGCTTCGTTGATTAGAACTGTCATTCCTATAAACCTCACAATGAATCACGGGCACAGACTCAGCATCATTTGCATATTTCATTTCGCCGTGCAGCGCTTTCTGAGAAGATTATCTTGCAATTTTATGCACGCATGTTTATCATTTTGTCTGTCTGCTATTTATTTTCGGTGGCAAAACCTGAGAGGATTGACTTTAACGTGAGTGTTTTCGCCACGACCTGCTGTGACTTTGACGTTTGACGTTTGACTTTCAGAATCCAATCAGGTTATCGATAGGGGATAACGAATATTCCTTGTAAGTGCGGAAGCCGTTTATGAGATATCGTGGTAACAAGATCTGTTCGGACGAACGCAACGGAGAGCCTGACGAACGAACGGACGGGCCGCCCAAACGAAACAATACCTTCGCCGACAATGTCGGGCTATGTACATATCCGCAAAAGTGTATTCCAAGGTCTAAAGTTATTTCGAAACCCTGTAAATGATGTGACTATACGCCTATATGCGCCACGTAACACTTTACTTTCAAATTGAAAATGTTGCACAATTTTTTTGAAATGACATGTTTTGAATTATTGGTGTCCATCATTTTCATCATTATAGCCCGCCCGCCCGTTAGGCATTGCGATTTGCGATGCCGTTAGCGGGCTTATGTTCGGCCTTCGATTTTCTTTTTTTAAACTGTCGCCCCTCATATTCGACAACGGGTGGACGGATCTCAACGCGGATTGTTGGGTTAACACCGTCGATAAAAAAATTCCTATGGCTAAAAAATTCGTGAACTTTGGTCAAGGGACGTTGAACCAATTTTCTGGCGTGAAACGGCAACCAGTTGGCATAAAACGTTTTCATTGTTCGTGCTAGCATTCGACAACTGTTGAGAAGATCGCAACGATGATTATTGTATTAACACTGCCGTTGATCCCTCTACCAACAATGACAATTAACAAGTAACAATTTCGTGAACTTTGGTCCAGTAACCTCTGAGATCTGAGAGCTTTACTACAATCCGCTTTCAGCTGTTTTTAACTAAGTCTCTTTACAAAATCCGTCACATTGGTAAAGCGGATTGATATTCACTGCTACACGTACGCAGGCAAGTTTGCATAAAATGGGTGGATGCACACATGCAAAAATACGCACGTTTGCATTGTTTCTACCGGAATCTACAGACTGATATTTACCAGAGTTTCAGCAAATGTAGAGCGATTAGTGGGCTTTATAACAGTATATTCAAATTGTGACGACTCGATCAAGAAACGTTGCTATGGTAACCGATTTGTGGCGCGTGTTGGCGAAAATTGACATCTTCATTATCTCCGCTGCGGCACTGGCATTCGCCAACTATTGGTAAGATCGCAACACGGATATTAACAGCGCCGATGATTCCCATACGTCTGATAAAAATTTCGTGTACTTTGGTCCAGTAACCTCTGAGAGATCTTGTGGTGCGTTTGCAAGGGATGGGTCGGTGCACGGAGGGTAAGATACGCATGTTTGCGTTGTTTTCACTGGAGTTCTTGGGCTACGCGTTGGGATTTGCACCGCTTTCTAGTTTTTCTATGCAGTTTTACGGTCTCTCGTCAAAACACGTTTGATGTCAGCCTATCGGATATAGGTTTATTAGGCTTTCTGTGTTTTCAGGCTCTGTCTGTAGTTTGTGACAACTGACGCTCATAGCGTCCCTCTCTGACATTTCCCACATTAAACAAGACGTAGTCGAAGACGGCAGACTTCGTCCCCCGGCTTATGCAGCTGCGCATTGTTCGTGTAATTATTTGGCATATACGAAAACATGACGTCATCCATAAAAGCAGACGTGCATAGTATATTGCACCGTTGTGACTGTCGCCATGACAGAGCCACGGCCGCAGATAACATCTGCAGAAAACTTCCTGAAATTTAGCGGTGTGGATTTTGAGATATGCGAGCGGACAGACATACAAACAGACAGTCAGACAGACATACATACATACAGACGCGCTGATCGCAATACTTCGCCTACATAGCGAGAGCGAAATAACAATGCACTTTGATTAGGAGTTTCGCCGTTCACACGCCAATACGCATTGCCTGCGTACGTGTAGCAGTGAATATCAATCCGCTTTACCAATGTGACGGATTTTGTAAAGAGACTTAGTTAAAAACAGCTGAAAGCGGATTGTAGTAAAGCTGAACAGTCAATAAACCCGCTGCCATTGGAAGAGGATTAAGTTCTTCCGTAGTTGGTTGCAAAAGTCTTCACGTGACGTTGCGTCACGCAACGTAACCAACAAAACTTGTTTGGAATACTGTTATCCTAGGCTGTAATCGCTACATATCTTAGTGTTTAACCTACCATTATTTCAAGATTCGTAATTAGTAATTTTTATTACAAGAACTAGCTTATTTAATTTATATAAATTCTCTTCGGGGGGCTGAGGGAGGTCCAAACGGTCGCCATGTTGAAAAATCGAAAAACGACCATATCTCGGCAACGGCTTGGCCGATCGGCGCGAAATATATGGCACTGTGATACATATTTACACTGGAAACCGTATCGGCACTGAAAAATTTGAATTCCTATAAATCGAAGATGGCGGACGGCCGTTATTTCAAAATTCAAAAATCGCCACATCTCTGCAATGACCCTTTTTCAAAATTTAAAAATCTTTTGAACAGACATTTGAAATTATATCGTTGTAATAGAGCACTGCACATTTCTGAGCGAAAGATAATACGTTCTTAGGAAGCGTAGCGCCACGACCGCGCGGTGAGGAGGGAATTATGCGTGTAGTTCGAAAAATTCCGTTGCGTTAGGCTTAAGACTGTAGGCAGTTTGGCGATTTGAGTGAGTGCTTCTTGAGACGCACAGTAGAACTGGACGGCAATCAGTAGGGTGCATACCCTGCTGCGCCAAACTGAAATTGGCACAGCGTCGTTACGGGCGAGCATGTCTAAATTTTCCCGCACTGCGCCGTTGTTGATTTTCTCAACTTCACTTTCGCTACTCACACCAACAGACTAGACTAGGCTATCTTTAAATACGACAAACTGTCTAGAATATGTTTTAGATCACTTCCAAAATCAAACTTCTGCTTTCCATAGTCTATCCATGTCCCGAATTGCATGCAATTCAAAAACTAACCCATAATCTTTTTTGAGTTATCCTGCTTACCAACAAACAAACAAACAAATAGACAAACACGGATCGAAACATTACTCTCTAAAGCTGTGGCGGATGTAATAACGACTATACGTTGTTATCGCCAACAGTACTAGCAGGCGCCGTAACGCGTAAATCGATGCATCGTTAATGTCGCGTATTTACGCCATATCGCCATCCGTCGTAATCGAACGATTACGGTCGAAAGACCGAACGTTCTGCAATGGACTATCAGGTGCGGCGACAGAGACGTAACGTACGACCATCGGGTGTATAGTCACTTATCTGGTTTCGCTTCGTTGACAGCAGAAAGAGATGCGAGCGCGTTTGCTGTCCGCTAATTCAGCAGCTCAGTCGGCAGCTATTTCGCACTGAAGCCATAAGTCACCAGAACCAGCAACAACGCAATCGACAACATAAATCATAAAAACTACGCTGTAAACTATCGACTTCTGTCGAGGTAGTTGATCGACGTAATTAGTCTTGCCATACCTTTCGGCTGTATCCCGGCGTGCGTTTTTTCCTGTTTCACTGCATTCTCGCAAGTCTATTCGTTATGCCGTAGACTCCATTGACGCCAATCGTATAAGAAATGTGAACAACTTCCGAGTTCATCAAAATCCCATATGACTGCAAATAAATATAAAGCTTAATATTTACTGTTTACTGTACAGCATGGGCCTCATTGCTGGTATTTTGACTGTTTTTATACAATGTAGAAAATGGCGATAACAATCTACTGTTTTGTCATTTTATTTTATTTATGACTTTTAACAACGTTCTGCATGTTATTGAAAAAATACATGGCTAACCTCAAACCTCTACCATCGGTTGCAATCTGAAATGACTACAGATTTACCTAATCCGAATAAGGCAAACACAACACATGTACGTCCGTCTTCGGGGACGGCCGTATATCCACACATGCCGATCCTACGTCCACACGCCGCGCGACATTGAAAGCACGCGATTACTGCAGCTCTTCCCACTCTGAACTTTACTTCCGGGTGGGTGTCCGATTCGTCCGATTTGGGGCTTCTGGGGAGCAAAGTTCTCCAAAACGGGGGATTCCTTGCCTAGGACGCCCCTGAACCACCGTGCAAAATTACAAACAAACAAACAAACAAACAGTAAACGATGTATCCACACCTTGCCTATCGGCATGTGTGGATAAAAAATAGTCAATAAAAAACAAAGATTTGAATTTTGCAGCTATGCAAATCTCCGGTAAAAACGAGGAGAATATTGTATTCAACTTTATATATAAAACATAGATATATACATTTTGAAAAAGGTTCCGAAAAGAGCTGCGAGATTAACTTTAGTTTTTCGGGTTTGAGTTTTGTAGTTATACATTTAAAAAGAGATCTGACTATCCCATAAAGAAGAGGGTTGAGATGAGATTTAATGGAAGTTTTCAAGAACTTCATTGGTTAAGAAAATATAAGTAAGGATTCTTTCTGACAGATCAGAATGCAACATTCGTTGTCCTTTATTGAATGTAAATAAAAACGACTGGATGTTGCTAAGTTCAGTAACAGAGTAGTAAACGAATGAAATATCTTGGGTGAGAAAATAATTGAGAGTAGGGCCTAATTCACTATCGGGATTCAAAAGAAAATTAAATCGCCATCTTAGTTCAAGCAAGACGGCGATGACTACAGGTAGATTTCAGGATCTTTGCTATAAAAGGAGAATAAAGAGGTTAACAAGAAATACAAGAAGCAAAAGTACCGGAGGGAAGAGCATTGTCGACACGATCGATTGTAGCTTAGTTTACCGCTGTATTTATTGCTAATCGAATAAACAGGCCTTAACATACACGTAGTTGCACTTATCGAGCAAGAACTACGGCCTCGATGGTCGACATGATATGTAATTTCAGGATTGCGATCTTGGATCTCTTGACCTTGACATTTTGCCTTGTGATTTCCATAGCTTATCAGTTTAAGTCTTAGTAAGCAGCAATATGAAACGATGCGGTAAGTTTACGTGCGCTATACTGAGAGGGTACTTAGTGTACATGACAAAGAGTAGATGGCTAAGAACAGAACCCTGGGGAACACCACAAGTATGAAAGGGCGAGAAGTTGTTATCACATTTAACAGGTAAGGAGCTAGATGATAAGTAAAACTTGAACCAGCTGAGAACAGAGCCATGGATACCGAACCAAGATGAGAGGCGAGTGATTAAGATGTTGTGGTCGATGGTGTTAAATGCAGCATAGAGGTCTTGAAGGCAAAGGCATGGTACTTTTTGTGATCCTATTGCATTGATGAGATGATCGTGAATGTAAAGCAGGGCAGTTTCAGTGGAAAGATGTGTACAGTAGGCAGACTGGTGAGGATTAAGTAGTTTGTTGGAAGTGAGGTGATCAATGAGGCGAGATTTAACAACGCGTTGAAGACAGAACTAAGAATAAAGCGCGTTTGAGGTGCTTTATTAAAACGCGCTAGGCCTATATAAGTCCACAGTTAAGTGCCGTTCACACAATGCGCTGCGCTGCGCTGGTAAAAACACTTTTTGTGTTTTTACCAGCGCGCTAGTACTAGCAAGCTAGAGCCAATCAGTGTCCGGTATAAATTAATATGCATGAGATCGTTTCTAAATGACATATTGACAAGACATTTTCTCATGATCACTGCTTCTTTCGAAGACCTGTATTTTGTCAAACGTTCCATAGGCTGTAGAGCTATCTGGCCGTTTAGTTGTCCTCCTCGTCGGAATCACTGTCTGTGCTGGCTGTGACATCTGCATTATGACTACTTTGTTTCAAGCCATCTGTAAATATTGGGATATGTTGTGGATACAAACTTCGTATTTCATTGTATTTACTGATGTAAATGTTACTGGGAGTATTAGATGTTTTGTTGGTATCATATCTGATTGATTGAAGTAAATCAAATAGTATAGTAGGAGTAGTTAGTAACCGTGGAAGAATAGGACTCGAACAACAATGTGTAATATTTAATTGTATTATGTTTATAGCAGGTATACTAGTTTGTATATGTAGGCCAAAAGATGGTATAGCATTAGATTTATTTCGGTATAAAGATGACAATGGTTGAAAGACTGTTTTATGAGTTCATAAAAATACCAACGCTTACAGCTAATAGCGTGACCAGCGTTGAATTAAGTGTAGGCCCCTATTAGATTTAACTTATGTGCAATACTGAAGTGAGACTTGTTCTCTACGAAGTTCGATTGGAGGTTCATGAGCTAATACTTGTAGACTACTAACTGGTGAGGTACGATAGGCCTAAGCTCCAAGACATATTCTTAGACCTTGCTTTGCTACAGGTTCTAAAATTTTAAGATTTGATTTCCGTGTACTGTCATAGACAACTTGGCCGGCGCGCAGTTCTAGAATAAGATTACCATAATCTCCCTGTTGCTCACGATTAGCTGCAACTGGCTGTACCCAAAATCGACGCTTTTCCTGTGAATCTGTCTGAGCCTTAAAACATAGTAAGTTGCTGTTTTTAACAACAGCACATCATCATCATCAACGTCAGCTATATTTATTCTACATATAAATATTCATAACGGAAAAACACCCAGAGAGTGCTTCGAACCGAAATGCGCAGCAACGCACAGCAATGCACAGCAACGCGCCGCGCAGCAGAGCGCGGCGTATGTGTGAAGGGGCCTTTATTATTTATGTTGAGATAGATGACTGACTAATCACTTTGTCGCTGCGGGCCCTCGTAATGGATAGCTATATTACGGTGCATTAGAAATTGTTCTTTTATCATCATCATTATTATCATTTGCCCACCAGCACAAGTTATAATTATTATTGTTAAGTAGCAGTCACGATGCACATGTGCTGTTAATCAGTAGCCTATTATAGTAAATCGTAAATAGTAAATCGCTTTAAGTAATGTGTGACCGATTTGTTTCAATCCATCGACTGCAGCGTTCCTGGACTGTGGTTGGTGGCCATCCACCACATCGTTTTAACACCGGACGAGATCAGTCCGACCGCTCTGACTTTGCTCTGACCAAAACGTTCGACGAAACTGGACGGCGTGCCACGCCCATTTGTGTACTGTTTTTGCGCAGTAAAATGCAGAATTGGAATTCTATGGAAAGGCATGAATATGCAGTGTTATTGTCAGACTTAGTAATGTTTATATAATTGTCTGTAATATGATAGCTTAGTTAGTATTTAGTTAAATCAGTAGATTTAACATTTACGCACGTGTTGTTCCTGTCTGTTTACAATGACGATGAGTAGTAGTAGTAGTAGTAAACGTCGATTTGTATAGCGCATTGTCGTAACCACCTCTAATGCGCTCAGGAATGGCACGTGCTAGATGGATCACACAGTTTTACCTGCCACCCACATGTTTATCCACGAATGGAATGAACCATCCTGCCTTTACTCCGTAAACATTTACCAGATGGCACCACCCGAGCGAGGTAGCGCACATCCGATTACAGCTCACTACTCATCTATCGACGTCCAAAGAATGAAAGGCTGAGTTGGCCTAGTTGGCTGACCTTGTAACGCACGGTTTACCCACATTTGTGGTCACCGGGTCACCCATCAGCAGCAGGTCGAGCGTAGAACAGGGAAAGTTTGCCGGTCACAGTCCGACGTTCTACCACTGTGCCACGCAACCAACACCACATTGCTAGCAACGTTAAGGTAAACGGGCCGGAACTGCCTGCGCCGTTTTTAATGCCGGACGAGACTAATATGCAAGGTCCAAGTGATCTCGTGTTGGACTGGATTAATCCCGTCTGCAGAAAGAACGCAGCCATTGATTACAATTGTTTACAAAGTGGCTGTCTGTTGGCTTGCTGGACTTTTTATTTTACAGTTCGATGATCTTAGATAGTTTGTAATTCAAAGGTACGACTGATACCACTCAGAATGCACCAAAGCACGCCATTTCAAAGGAAAATTCTTCTTTGTTGGGAATGCATAGTCCCACTTTTGGTGGGGAGCGGAGACCCGTCCGACATCCTTTCCTACGTTGTTTCGCCACTCGACCCGACGGTACACCCCACCGCGTGATCATGTGACATCAGCACTACGAGACCTACATTGGCTGCCTATTCGGCATCGCATCACGCATAAATTGTGTGCTGATGCACACAGGCAGCAGTCCATCGTATTTTTTTCGTCTTGTTACGACCACGGCGAACGTTCCGTTCCGGAAGCGACTTAGATCTGCCGACACCAATCGATACGAACCGCTCACAACCCGACTCGTGTTCGGCGAACGGTGCTTTTCACACACCGGACCCAAAGCTTGGAATGAGCTGTTTACCGAGCTTCAGGACTTAACGGACCACAGTGCGTTCAGACGCCAGCTGAAGACATTTCTGTTTGAAAGCGCGTTTTCTACACAGTGATGGTCTTGTCTCTGGTAACCTGGGTGTAAGCGATGGACAGTGTGTATCGTTGCATCGTTGTTGCATCGTTGTTAAGCCCGGTCCACACCAGCAACAATGTCGAAGCAACGTTCGACTTTGTTGCCAAAAACGGCAACAATGTCGAACGAGTTTTGCGTTGAAATTTCGTCCGTTGGATAAAGTCAAACGTTGCTTCGACATTGTTGCTAGTGTGGACCGGACTTTAAGCCCGGAGTTGTCTCTGAACATGCGTATGAAGTCAGCACGCCGGAGCTGCTGTAGGCCGACGTCTATATATAAAGCTGCCGCGTCTGTCTGTCTGTGTGAGGACCGATTTCCATAAAACTTTTCATGGTTCATAGGGTCACACTTAGACGTAAACGGATAAAAAACATCCGGAAAATTTCGACCCTTAATGTGTAAAAATTCGGAAAACGGTGCAAAATTGCCTATTTCGACAAAGTATGCGGTTGAGAAACGGCACGGGGGCCACCGCACTGGCAGCACGGGCTTCGCGCGCTGGCCTGCGCTGGCCTGTGGTGCGATTTTGAGAAACGGCACCGGGCCAGCGCGCGTGAGACAACAGTGGCGAGCTCTAGGCGCGCGGTGTAACGGATGGATCGAGCACCTCCGAGCGCCGCAGGCACGAGGAGTAACCCGCCTTCGACCGGGTAAGCCGCTAGTTTTGTCATTATATAACCGAGGACGCCGTGAATCGTCTGTTGGATCAACGATGGACATGATGATGCTCGAATATATACTCATTTATTTTATCCGCCGACGTCACCCATCATATTTATAGCTGGTCGATCTGGGCACATTGTCTCGCTGCGATCGCGTCGGTCTTGTTGTTGCACAGAGCCACAGATTGTGGTCAACTGCAGTCGTATATTGATGCTTACTAGAGGCTCAGCTATCGCCGACAGACCCGCGCGACGCTTTCTGTCAGTCGAAATGTTGTCGACTGTTGTACAAATAATGCAAACAGATTGCGTATCAGCCTGAAGAGCACTTTCTGCAACAGTCACTTTTTATTCGGCTACCGACATACAGGTAGTTTTGTACACGCATCGTTGCAATAGGCTTAACTATCGCAAGACGAGCATGCGATGGGGCGCGTCATATATAGTGTGACATGTAACGCTTAAGTGTTGTCAGCAAACTTCGACTGCGACCAACGTTATTGATGACATCGCGTATCGTTCTACCAGCGAACCGTCGTCGACGCGGACCACCGTGGCGGATGGCCATAAATTCTCACCGGTAAGGCGTCTGAGTTGGAGACTTTTCGATCGATCGAAAAATGCAATTTTTGTCTACTCCACGTCCATTCAGCGCTTTCAGTCGGGATGATCCCACCGGAATTTTACCAGTGTCTGTGGCTTCAGGAAGCTAGAGTCCCTGTGCTATCATGTGGCTTAGTTTGCGTGATCTTATGTTCGGTCGTTTTGGTAGAAAATCGACTTGTGGCGGACGGACAGGCAGACACACGGCCGTAGCAAATATGCGAAGCGTCGTGCGGGTAATAAAACTGAAGCCGTACGCTTCGGATGCCGAGAAACATACGCGTAGACTCCTCAATGCGAGTTGGATCGTCTGATCAAACTTTATGACCTTTCGTTCTCCGCCGCGGCAGGGATTTTATTGCAATCGGCGCGTTGAATGTCGCCGCCGCCGATTGGCTAACGCCGCCGTCGCCGACCGTAAGCGATCGGTGAGTAGCGGCTTAGCCGCCGCCGGTCGCGATCACCTGGCGCGCCGCTACCTAAAGACTGACGTCTGAGCGGCGCTCTATTTACAAGCCTGGAAAGGATTGCCTTTGTGCTTGAACTTTTGTGATCTTGACCTTGATCTTTGACCTTTTAACCCCAAAATTAAAGATATTAGTTATATACTGTCATCGGCTACCATTATACCAAATTTGAATACGTCGTATACGTTCTTTTTATTCCCAAATTGTATACGTATGTAGAAGCTACAAGCACCTGTAATATCGGTGCTTTAACAATATTGGGCTCGAAAGACAGCGTTGTTGCAGACTCTGGTAGCGTTTACTGTTGGTCTAAATGGAGTCCGAATGCTCGTGCTCGAACTCATTTGCATTTATTATACAAGTTTTCTATATGCACGCAGATAACTTGAGAGTCCTATCATCCTTCCTAATCCATATACACGTCCTATATGGAGAGAGACCTATGCTCAGAGACTCGTACGGCTGTCTCGGACTGATTGTAAGGATTGACGTCTTAGGTCTGTCCCTTAGTCCATGCGTTATTTGCTCACTAGATTAGGCCGTCTGACGAAGCCGCAATCTTATAGTGAGATTTCGCGACTGCTAACGAACGGCAGCGATTAACGCTGCACCGTGGCGCGATTCGCGCAGGACGTTATGAACATAAATAATTACTGTCTAGACGCCATAATCTCACGTAGAACCGAGCGCGATTTTATCACAAGAATGATTTTTGAAATGTTTGCCGTCAGTTGAACTCATCTATATCGTTTTTATACGCCTCGAAGCTTATGCTTCGGGCGAATAACGGATTTACTCTACGGGGCAAAAAACGGTATTCACCAGTTCGGCTATAACTCCGCCGAAAGTGGACCGATTTGGATGAAATCTGGAGCACTGTGAGTACATTGTTTGGGGCTGGCTCTGGCAGATTTTGGGCGCGATTCGCACAGTAGCGACAGTTTGAGAGGCAGTCGAATTTTTTGGTCAGGTAAATAACACACGATTGCGCCGATTTCCCGTGGGCTACATTTTACGAAATTTCAACATAACAACGTCGATCGCTGTCGCCATGTAAACTAATGGAACAGAATTGTGAAAATTTTATCATTAGGGGTCGTTTATTCAAAAAACGCAAAAATTCCTCAAAACAATTTCAAGGTCTTGCGACTTCAGGCCGCCATAACTACGCAACGATTACAGATCTTCCAAAATTTACTACGTTATTATCCATCTACGGGATGTCTAGTTTCCATTTTTACTGTTAGAATCAATTCAAAATCATTTGCGTGGTCTGTACGCTCTGTACAAGGAAGCTACTCTCACATTTTTTGGCAACGTTCAGCGCCCGTTCACGAGCGATACGATACGCTTGACGGTGAGCGTGGCCTGATTACGTCATCAGGTCACGGCCAGGTCATTCAATAAAATAACTGGAAACTGGGTCATGCGTTGCATGCGCCGTATAGCGATATGAAGTTCGCTATGTAACTTATTCCGATTTCGTTTAAATTTACTTCTTTGTCGTGAAGTCGGACAGAATTCAATTTCCGATTATTAAACGGCATAATTGTGACTAACTATTTCGACATTACTCGCAAACTAAATTAAAACATGAACGGAGAAATTGGACGATTAATGGGAAGAATTGAGACTGTTGCCGGTATTACTATGGCAACGGTGTACTTCGCCGAAGAAAGAAATATATATTGATGGACGTAGGAAGGCGAAGTTAATATAGCATTAACTAGACTTACGTTAAGGAAGTATATAGTTAAGCGTGCGATAATGCGATTCCACATCGCGGGCGAAGAGAAGTCTGCTGTTTACGACTGCCTTGTTCCGTACGACGATAAAAGCATGGAAATCAGTCTAAGAGTCTAGATATGATAAAAAATTATTATTAGACTACATCGCAATACTACTTACGTAGATGCCGTCTATTGTTACCGACCTAGTAGCGTGGTCTGTCGGTCTGTCACTTAGTGAGCCCTGGAAAACGGCTGAAGCGATCGAGATGCCGTTTATGTAGAGGACTCGGATGGGCCCAAGGAATCACCTATTAGATATAGTCGATTTTTTAAAATTCTTTCATTGATTTTCCGTCATGTTTCTATGCAGTAGATGAAGTTGGCATATTTGTAAGCGTACGGTATCTTAGCGTATGATTACATACAGTTGCTGACATGGACGACAACCTCTTCGCGAAAATACTCCACAACCCTCACCATGTTTTGCACAAATTTCTCCGGACAAAACTGATCATACATACAATCTTAGATCTCGTCGTCATTCTCTGTCACTAGCTGTCAAGACTGACTGTAATAACTTCTTAAACAGACTTATTTTTAAAGACATTTATTAATATTCATCTTTATTCACCATAAATGGTAGCACAGTCTGCACAGAAAAAAATGAAAGAAGACATGCAGCTTAACTAAATCACAAATAGATAACAACAACCGTAATGTATATCGACAATGACTACCGGCAACGTCTGGAAGAGGCGACTGGGAATCAAGGTTCACAGTGGAAGATTGTGCGCGAGTTATTGCATACTGACGATCAACGCGAGGAGTTCGAACCAGCTGAAGCCAAACGTCTTTGTCA
>Ga0209780_1001202_pt1 | contig 16542 bp, 10 predicted proteins | sample WorMetexBAHAMAS2_FD_187384 | JGI IMG/M metagenome (GOLD analysis project Ga0209780, IMG submission 187384) | Marine gutless worms symbiont microbial communities from Max Planck institute for Marine Microbiology, Germany - Inanidrilus exumae... | ecosystem: Host-associated > Annelida > Digestive...
TAGTTAAGTATTTTCTCTGTGTTTCTTTTCTATTTTCTGTCTGTATGTTTCTACATATACGTTGAATAAAGATGTATAATAAAAACCGATGCAGCTATGATCGCCAGACTTCAAAATGCACAAATGTGCCACGGTGAATCATGGAAACCCATTTATTCTGGGATCTAAGGTCAAACGTATAACGTCAAGGTCTCGAGTCACACAAATATTGCAGGCGTGGGTCTTTACACTCGTGTGCATGAGTGATGGCTGTACTATGTTGCTCATGCTTACATGCAGGACTGATGTCCATGAACGAAGCTGGTCGGCGAATCCAGGGTCCGGACCCCCAGCCACGATCAAAGCGATCGACGAGACTTCCACAAATCCTATGAGAAAATTATGAGGAATTGGGTACCCCCGATTGCCGTGGTTTCGTGGTGAAAATGTCTGGTATGTTCTTGGGCCCATAGATAAAAATTCCTGGCTACTCCCCTGCTAATGTCTGATAAATGTTGCATGCAGATTACGAAGCTGAAGATTGACAGTAATCCGTTTGCGAAAGGCTTCCGGGATTCAGTTCGACTGGGCAACGAGCCTGATAGGTGTTCAACGTATGTTATGACTTAGATTCTTATTATTTCAATGCATTCTGTTGTTTGAAATCCAGAGAAGCTACTTATGGCTTCTTCATTTAACCAGAGTGCATAGCCTATTACGTCATTTTAAGTAAGTTTCTCTCAAAGTGTTAAATACCTATGGCCACTTCTTCGCCAATTTGCAGGCACAAATATTTATATACAAGCTTCAAACACAAAAATATTGAGTATAGCGTCATTCGCGAATTATTGGGAGTTTTTTTGTACAGAATAATTCATTACATTGGCTCAGAAGGACAACTTAGCTGCAAACCTCCAGAAATCTCCAGGGGGTTACGTGTGTGTATCGCTGCTGAAGTGTTCGCATAATGAAAACCTTTATTTCACCATATATCTGATGGGTAGAATGATAGGCCACTGCGCCAACCTGCTGCAACTTCCGAATTTCCGGCAGCAATCCACTTTCGAGAACGCTCTGGTAATATGAATGAACTTTACAGTAGTTCCTACGAATACCAACTTGTCACAAGTCAGTTAATGTAATGTTACCGCTAACCGTTCAGTAGTAGCCAATTAAATTTTTATCATGTTTGAATTCTACGATTACGTCATAAAGAATATTAAGCATGAATATTGTATTTTGTCGATTTAGTCATTGACATATATCTTGTAACATTCCTGTGTATTCAGAATTTCAATCAAACAGTTAAAACAATAAAATCAATGGTCCGGTTTGGTGCTATATACCCTGTAGACTGCTCGTGGACCCGATTGCCATCACAAACTCAACTTTTTCCGCATCCCCCGTACCCATCATTATTCTTAGCCACTGGCGGCAGCCGGAAAAGTTTATTAAATTTTGGAAGTTTACGGTTGGGGTTAGGGTTAGCGCATTTCCTTCCACCGGTGGTAAGTAGGTAATGACATATATCGTGGCGGAGGTATGCGCTCCAATGAGCGTCCTCTAGTTTTTTTTCTTTTATTTTCTATTTCATTCCGTATATATACCGCAGAAAATTGATTAATGCTGCATACGTATTCAGTATTTCGTAACGCCTATACGACATCCGTGCAACTGTGTAGAGAGGCATATATCACGAGCGACATTCGAGCGATTGCATCCGGGTCACTGTTTTATCCGCTGTCGCTAAGCGGTTGTCATGACATCAAGTTTGACAGCGAGCACATGCAGCGGCATAAAACTTCCCCGTCGTCATCGCGCTGCGACGAATCCACTTCTACGAATGTCGATGACCTCCTGATAGAAAGGAAACTCGGTCAAACAGGTTCGAATTCGGCGTCTTCGTTCACTAGTTTTTCATTCATTATTGCGCCTTTGATTCATTACCCATAATACCGACCGTAGTCGCGTGCTTAGGTAGGGTTTATCAGATGCGTTTGTGTCGTAAAATAACGATTCGGTTTATCTCATAAGTTGTATGTGTATATCTGTGTTTAACGTCGGTGTGTTGTGGCTATATAAACGCATCCAGCTGCATGTTTTATGCTGCGAGGGTTACCGCAGAAGACAGCTATCTCATATTAGATATGGTCCGGAAGCAAAAAAAACATCTTGCCGGTGGTGGGGTGTTGGACTTAGAGACAAATTTCTACTGGATGTTTTTCAATTCAGGTTTGGTTTTTAGCCACGGTCGGTTATTACAGCAGTTGCTGAGTTTTTGCTGTCGTCATGTATGACTTTGTTTGTCAACAGCGTGACCGTCGAAGTATATTAATGACCCACAGCTTCGCACTTGGTCGTGCCAATTTCGCCAAACAGCACTGGCTTCGGCATTCCTGCTGAATAGCTGTTTCGTGGTTTTATATGCCATGGAATTTCATAAAGTCTCAATGGAGTTTTCGTATGGTTTGGCTCGACTGAAATTGCCGTGACAAACGTCGTGTTCCATAGAAATTCCACGGGGCATTTCACATGAAATCCCATGGAGTCTCAATGGAAAATTTCACGTTTTTTCTCATGGGGAACCAGGACCGCTATTTTGCAGGATCGTTCTGGCTTCTTATTATATTGTTCCTGTTACGTAGTTCGCCTATAAATAAGATACGAGTTTCTTCCAGAAGCCGGTATTTGTTTCTGACACTGCATGCGACGTTGTGAGCGCTGTGAGCGCATTCAATAGCTGTAAATTTAATTAGCCATGCTATAAACAAAATGAACTTCGTTTACGTGTTCTGCATTATGTGCAGTATATACAGCAACGTTCGTGTTTTCATGTATCGGAATAAACTGTATAAAGTGAAACGTCATGGGAATTGAGTGCATAACGAGAAATCAAAGCGTATCTTTGCCGTCGCTTATACACGGGCACGACGTGCGGTGACATCAAAGACTCAACGCGACATACAAATTAGATAAATACTCGAGCACCAGACGCTGTCCTGTATGCCGTGGACGGTGTGGTTGTGTTCGCTGAGAGCATACACGCCGTGGCGAGGTAAAGCCAACCCGTCTCTTAGCAGGTGCGCGGAGAGGGGAGGGGGCGCGAAGTCGATAATGTTTCGGACGATGCTCGCTGTCAAAATATTTACGCCAATCGACCCCAGAGACGATTGATAGCAGACACGTCTATAATACCGCGGCGACTTCATCGGCAGTCGATGATGATTCGATGCTCGTCGATCGGTTGTTGTGGAACTCGGTCTGCGACGCCGCATCACTTGATGAGTAGACTCCGACAGACGCTGAATGTCGGAGTCTGCTCTGGATGCATCAAACTCCGACGTGCGTGTATCATGTTTGAATATACGGCAGGCATTCATCGCTGTCCACATGCATCGGTTTCAAGGCGTTTGACGTTTCCCGAACTGCCTAAATTTAGACATAAACAGACGCCACAGTATACGTGGGACGTCAATACGTCCATGTATACATCGTCTCGTATTTAAGATTGATTATGCGATCTTTTTATAGCATCTACATATACGTTGCGTTCCTTCCGTTCGTTTGTTCCGTATACGAGCATAGACAAATAGCAGAAGGCATAGACCGTTCGAGTTTGGCGAATATTTGGCCTGATATCTTCTGCTATGTGTAACACGTGCATTTTCGGATTATCGATGCGCTATACTTCGTCATGTGTTGCTCGTCAGTGAACGGAATTGACGCCGTCCACGGCGTAGCGTCAGTTACTGGAATATTGACAACATATGTTTAACAACAGATAAACAGGCTTTAGAAGACATACAAACGCTGTTTGTACATTTGGCGATCCAGTTTATTTTTAAACTGTTTACTAATTACAAAAACAAACTGGCTTCAGTTTCTCTTTGTTGTAAAAGCTACCGCTTTAAAACAGCAAATATCAAAATTTTTGTCTCAGATTCAACGCACAGACGCTAGTTGTCACATTTATGTCAGTCAGCGGACTCTCATAAATGCGAAAGCTAGTTTCTGCGCTTAGATCAATTTGCCACGGTCGGCAATTCCAGCAGCTGCTGCTGACCTCTCGTTTTTTACATGTGACCTTGAACTTTGACTCATGACCTTGACCTTAGAAATTGACCTACTCAATGTCAAGATAAACCAGCTTGCCAATACCTCTGTCAGCGGTCATTTAGTTCACTGGTTATTGTCCTGGCAAAAAGACTGATTGTTCCACCGAGACCGCTAAAGTCGTCAATAAGAAATGTATTCTATCTGAATGCAATCATTGACTATCATATACGATCTTTAAGAAGACTTATCGCTTATCGTACGCATGCTGTTTCGGTCTATATGCGGTGCATGTGTTATTTGTATGAATATTTGGCGCGAGTTGTCTTTGACTGCTGGTGTGAACGTGCAGGCGACGTTGAAATGTTTGCTTCGGATGTGAAGTCATCGTCGTCGTCGTCGTCATCAACGTCTCATCTCTGTCCGCTTCCGTCGCTCATCGCCGCCGCCGCAGCAGCGTCGGCGACCGTCGCCGTGCCGTCGCCCGCCGCCGCCGACTTCCACTATCAGAAACTCTACGGGCACCTGCTGAGCCTGGCCGGCAGCATGTCCGACGCGCCGTCCCACGCCGTCACTCAGTCCGGCGCACGTGACTTCCGGTACGACGTTGACGACATTGGTCGTAAGCTGGACAGCAGGCCGACTGCCTTCGAACGCTATCACCCTTACTTATGTCGGCGATAACCTGACCGACACCTATATTGCAGCAGTAATCGTATTTGTATCTGCAGGCTTTATTTATGTGCGTTCGCTTTTCGTATGTTTTTACCACAAGGACTGGGATGTTAAAACGTTTAATAAGCACTACTGGTGGTGTGTGGTTAAGAAAATTCAATATCTATACGTCGCAGCGAGTGTGGTTTTACCGCACGACGCATATACAGCGCGTATGTATAGCGCGGCGTGTGCTATGGCACGGTGTCAGTCTATCAGTCACAGGTCGATATTGTATCTCAACATTTGGTTTTCGACAATAACGCTACCCTTGGCTTATCCTACGCTGTGTTGTAATGGAATTCGGCTATACTTCCAATGATAACGGTCTAGAGCCTTGACCCACACTCTGGACTTAGACGATTTTTCTACTTTTTTTCTCCCCGCGAAAGCGCGGGAATATGTTTTTACCGGCGTTGGTTCGTGTGTCTGTATGTCTGTATGTGACCACGATAACTAAAAGATTGTGGACGCATTTGTAGCCAATTTTATGGGAAGGTTCCTAGGGCCAAAGGGAAGACCAAGTTCGTGTTTCGTTACGATCGGTAGAGGGATGTGGAAGTAACGGTCAAAAAACTCCGTAAACCGGCGATTGTTTACATTTTATACTTCTAATAGTAAGTGTGTCAAGTATTGCCAAGTGTTGGCGACAAAACCCCCAAATTTCGCTTTCGCGGGGAGTTGTACTCCCTCAGAGTACTTTTCATCTAGATTTTCGTCATGGCTTGTTGACCATCGCAACTTCACAAGTGTTGTCAACAGTACTTATCACACTGAGCACCCACCGTTGTTTACAACACAGTGATCGTGACGCAGTTCGTCCACGACAGCTGCGACTTGTCTTGTAGCAGCGCTGAATGCCTGTCTCTGTTTCCTGCACTGATCTGGCTGGCAACTGGCAAGTGTCGGCGACAGTCACGAAACGCGTTGAAATGCGGCGTGTAAGCGCAGACGAAAATAACGATTTCACACGTGTGTGTCTATACTGGGACTGGCAACTGGGGTCTATCGCTTGTACGTTGAGGTCGTTATTTACCGGAAGCTTGGAAGCGATTTTGGCTGGATGTCGTCGACGGCGGCATTGTCCTTTGCGCATGGCTAATTGGCCGTGAAGCGAAGTCGGGCCAGTCGCCCGCTGTGTGGTCACGGAACTCCGTGTAATGCCGCAGGTGCCCATTAACGCCGCCGCACGGTCGCCGCCTCCCGCCGGGTAAACCTCGTTACGTATAGGGTTACGAACGGACCGCGCCGCTCGGGCCTTCCGACGAGCGACGGTGATTGCCGTTCGCGAGCGGGACAAAGCGACGTTCTAACGAGCTAATTATTAGGTGGCTCCGACTGGCGACAAATGCGAAACTAATCGTGTTGGCGGGCGGCACTGAACGAGTCGACTCGTTGTTGACAGAGAGTTTCAAAGCCTGTAGTTAGCGAGGTCGGTTGATGAACGACTACAGTATGTCCAACTACAGCTCCTCAATCAAGACCAGTGCATCGGCTACTGACGAGTAGCTTTCGTGATGAGTCAATTAAACTATCGGTTTCATTTACCGCGGGTCGTGTTGTATTGTGTAGTGCGCACTACTAACATTTGTCAACGACTTGTCGTTACGCTGCTAAAATAAGTGGCTCGAGGGTTACCATAGTGAAAGAAGACGTTTCTTGAAGTTGTAAAAATGTTGCCCAAAGCCAAAAGCCAGCCGAGCATTCTACTTTGGCAACTAATTTATTTAATATTGAGGCTTTACACTGGTGACCGAGTTGGCATGTTATCGGCTTTTGTTATAAACCGCGAATTACTTCGCTGTAGAACCGTTTGTGCAGATCACGAATACGACTGTGAAGCAAACTATTATATATTCATCTTTATTCACCAAAAACGGTAGAGAGCTCGCTTGTTTGAAAACTGTAGTAGGTAACTTTTTATAACGTTGATTATAATGTCCCATGAAAGCGTTGCGCCGTTTAGCTGCGGCTAGAAAGCTTGTTGTCATTGTTATAAAAAAGACTCCGTTTCTGCTGATCTTCATCTGTATAAATGCGGCTGAAAGTGACGTTGATCGACGTTTAAATATAGCATGTCATTGAAGTCAGTCACTGAGATCACTCAGGTCACTGGAAATGCTGTCGCTTTCGCTGAATAGCGCAGAAATGATAACCCATACTTCTAACTCACAACGTTTACATGTTCAAGGTGCGAAATGACAGATTTTTCTTACCCCCTTCCATTTAGCACAGCAGTTACGGTGGATTTCGTAAAGTTATAGTCCTATATCATATGTGATGTGAGAAAACTATAAATTCATGACAATCGCATAACTTTACGATCACTGCAGTTTTTAGCGTAATGCATTATCAGCGCCTGACAGACAGAGACAGGCATGCAGAATATCATTCGAGAAAGCACGTAGTCGCCACCTGCAGTATATTTGATACTCCCGTCGAAGGTGTATTTAGCACCACCGTCGGGTTGACCCCACTGGAATTTCGCCAAGGTCTCCAGCAACAGATAATTAAAGTCCCCGGCGTTGTTTTATGCTTCTGTGTTTAGCCATTTTGGTAAAAAAAATCCGGCTTTGTGACAGATAGAGACGCACGGACAGACAGACGCAGGACCACAGCGTACACGGCGCTATAGCATAGCATCACAAGGTAAAAAGATTCTTCTTCCAAACTTATACTATGCTAAACAGCAGTTTCCTTTTTGACAATTCTGTCTTTAACTTCTAACATTCTAGTTCTTTGTAGTTAATTTATCTTAACTGAACATTCGGCGAACATGGAGTGAAAGCATTCAAAGAAATTTAAGTCAAATAAATAAAGCTATATTATAATGAACAAAATGACTATATAGTGTGAATTGATTGCGAATATAACCACTGCTGATGGTCGTAAAAGGGTTAACCATGGTTAACCATGGGTTAAAAATATATTATCTAGGTACACACATTTTTGCAAGTAGAACAGTTAAGTGTTCTATTACTTATGCTAAACGTTCTTTTTATCGCTCAGCAAATGCGATAATTTGAAAAGTTGGTAGGCTAGCATGTGAATAAGTTATACTATTGAGTTAGTAAAAAACTAAATGTTTGCCAATTTTATTATATGGGTTAGAGTGTTACTCTTTAAGACTTTTACCAAGGTAGAGTTAATTTTGCTGGATTCTGTAATAACGCGTTTTTAGCGAAAATATATTCAAGAGAACGAACAATGATATTATTAACGACTGTCGGCTATATTTTGAATATCCTTTACCAAGTGAATTAGTGGCTAAAAGAATAGCGAAACTGGAAAGCAATTTTGTTCTATCACATTTGAGGTGAGGTGAGATTTCATACAAAAGTTTTGCTAACGATAATGGCTCGTTGCAACGATGTCTGTATGTGTACTTGTGTAAATTAGTTAAGATTTAGTTAAGTTGTTTCTCTTACTACTTTCGTTTTTGTTATTATGCTACCATATATATGGTGAATACAGATTAGCATTACTACAGTGACACTGTGACAAGCGTTCTACTGAATGCGGAAGCTAGGGTTAGGACGATAGTCCCATCGATGGTCGGATTATCTCTGACAACAATTATACCCGACAGTGACTGTTTTTGCCCAGTTGTTTACCTGATATAAGGCGATGTGTTGCCGTGTCTGAATTTCTGTTGTGAATTCGTGAACTGCTGAACTGATGGCCTAGTCATTTTGACATATTTTCTGTTGCAGAATTTGTGTTGTGAAATTCTGATTGAAGCAAGTTATTAAATTAGTAATTAGTATGTTTCACACCACACAACTCGTGTTTGAAAAAGGACGCCGTAAAACTATCGCATTGCCCGATACTATCGACTGTCGGACTATCGAATTTCTGCGCTATCGTCGTAACCCTAATTCTGTCTTTTTCTTCTGACAGTGTTATAGGCTCAAAAATATACGGGACAAAACGGTTTTCACGCGTTCGGCAATAACTCCGCGGAAAGTGAATCCATTTGGATGAAATCTGGAACAATGTGAGCCAAATGTGGGGCAGGCCTGGCAGATTTTGGGCGCAATCTGCGCAGTAGCGACAGTTTGAGAGGGATAGTTTTTGAAAAACGCAAAAATTGCTCCCAAAATTTCCAGATCTTGCGACTTCGGGACATCATAACTCCACAATGATTACAGTTCGCCGGAAATTAATTTAACTTCCAAATGGTCCCTTTACGGGATGTCTAGTTTTCATTTTTACCGTTAGAATGAATTCAAAGTCTTTCCCCTGGGATGTACGTTCCGTACAAGAAAGGTACCTACCCAAATTTTCGGGAACGTTCGATGTTCGATTTTGCGTATTAAAACCAATAGTACGCGCATTGCTGGTGCGGCCTAGCGAGCGATATATTGAAAAAAGCAGACTGAATTGGAAACTGAAAATAAGTAACACGGCAGATAACGCTGGCATCACTCAGTCGCAGGCACGTGACACTAGGTATCGTCGAATGCAGGAACTAAACAGCTCATGCGTCAGTAAATAAGTAAACAGTTGTGTCACCTGTCGAGTACGCCGGTGGGAAAAGCTCTCTTCGAGCGTATATTGCAGTATGTCTCCTGATACACTGCAACCCGTATAGTTGGTTCTGTTTAGTTTATTTATATTAACTGAACATACGGCGAATTTGGAGTGGAAGCATTCAGCGGCATATTAGTCACAGAATGACTGTTGTAAACTGAGTGATTACTCATGACAAGCGTTCTTGTGTGGAAGCGGAAGCGTTTACATGGCAGGAGGAAAGGATGCGGCTGAATGTCACTGGAGCATGCTGTGGACGTGTGGCTACGTGCTTTGTGTAACGACTGAGCGAGTCATCGGAGACGACAGCGTCGCATCATCGGACAGACACGTAATCAAGCCTTCGCGCGCTTGCCGATCAGCTCGTCGGCGGCGGCAGCTAATGATAGGCCGGCGTCGCTCGGTTGACACCGATACGCCGCCTGCTCACCGCTGTCAAACTGATCGGACGGCCGTCGTCGCCGCTGACCAACCAGCTGCCGGCTACTGAGATCAATCCTTCCTCCTCGCTCAGTCAACATTTTGCTTTTGAACGTTTTGCACTGTTTACACTGTTTTGTCTTCTGTTGATGTTTACTCACGAGTTGTGTGATGTGAAATTAAAACTCGAGGGTTTTGAGCAACGACACAACACAACGAAACATCAGCACCAACGATCTGGCGTACTATTTAGCAATGATCTGATATCTTACCATTCCGTCCGCCTGCTTATAAGCGTATTTTTCCTGTATCCTACACCGCTTAAATCACATTATACTTTGTAGTGAACATATTCGCTTATGTTTACGAAGTAGTCTAGTGAAATATATTCAAATATACATGAATACCTATACTACTATTGATAACTCAGACAGTGTTAGATCTATTGCTTTCCAGATGAGAGGTCGCCTTATCACTTAGTAGCATACACCATGTATTAAGTGGCATCTGAAAACTTTGAAAAAACTTTTGTTGTTTACATTTTACTGCTTCAGGAACAGAAGACAAACCAAAAATACCAAGCAGTGATGACGACAGCCTGGTCTATTGTTGAAAAGATTTTTCTGAAGCAACTATGTAAGGCGTAGTAAAACGACTTAGTCTGAGCTATCGTTACCGGGCATGCTTCTAGCCCGTAATATAATACCGGTAAACAGTTGGTTCTGAGTAACTGAACCGAATTATTACACCTGAGACAAACCGCCTAAATTTCCCGAAAATTGCGTTGAAGGTTCAGTAAAAAACGTTTAGCATTATCGTAGGAACACACGAAATACTAGCGATATTTATTCTGCCTGATTTTCCGGGTTGAACTGGACTCAAAAACTAAGACTGATGCGTACGGATGCAATATGAACACCCGATAAGGTTGTGTTAACATTTCACCAAACTTCACTGGAGTGTCATCTTTGTAAAACCAACAAGTATGTTGGTCCTTCTCGTTGTCTGGTCCAAACGTACGCTAGCATGCTGCTCCTGATGAGTCACGGTAATTATGCCGACGGGACAGACAGACAGACGGACGGACGGATGCCAGGTCGTTACATTACGCTTTTCGCTAGAAGCAGCCAGCGTAATAAAACGCATACATTTATACAAGTGTATGTTCACGGCACGGTCAAGCCAAATATACTTGATACGATATTGAGTATATTTAGTCAAAAGCCGTCGCTTTCATAAGCGTCACTAAATTAGCCAGCGTCAAACGGAGTGTAGGCGTGTCGGATTTGCAAGCGGTCATGGTCACGGTCAGCGGTCACGCGGTAGACGGTCAGCTGCACCTGCTGACGTACCGTGACTAAGTCCGTGACTGATGGTCGTCACTTCATGTCACCCGTGCCACCTGCCTGCTGCTGCTGCTGCTGCTGCTGTTGCAGTCGTCACAGCTGTACAAGCTGCCGCCCCGAGAAAAAACAGCTTAAATGATGTATCAAGGTGCACCTGTTTCCAGAGGAAACTAGATGGCTGTATTGTGTGGAATGCTCACAATACAGTATTCGGCTGGTCGCGGTCTGCTATCTGTGCACAAGCTGTTTGCTTCCTGCATTCGACAATGCCTGGTGTCACGTGCCTGCGACTGAGTGATGTCAGCGTTATCTACTGTGTTACTTATTTTCAATTTCCAATTTAGTCTGCTTTTCTTCCATATCGGTCGAAAGGCAGCACAGCGGCGTACCTGGTTTACCCAATATCGGACATCGGACGTTGCCGATAATTTGGAAAGTACGTTTCTTGTACGCCGCGTACATCCCAGTGGAATGATTTTGGATTGATTCTAACGGTAAAAATGGAAACTAGATATCCCATATAGAGGGCTATTTTGGTAGTGAGTATCGGGTGATCTGTAATCATTGCAAAGTTTTGGCGGCCTGAAGTCGCAAGACATTGAAATTTGATGATTTTTTTGCATTTTTTTCTGAAAAACGACCCTTTAGGGTACTGATGAAAATGGCTGTATATCGGAAACGGCATGGAATTTGGCCAAATGACGTGCCCCCTGCGATGCGGCCTCTCGTCAAAATTATTTGACCACTTGTTCATCCTGTTACCCTAAACTTTGACCGTGACACTGACCTTTTAACTTCACCTAGATAAGTCGAGACAAATTTCTAGTCAAAGGTCTTTTAGTTCGAAAGTTATTATGCGGACACACCGAAACGCAGAGATACACACGTGGGATAGATTACTCTACGTGGACGACTAAAATTATCGGTAATGGTAGTGATGTTGGTGGTGATGACGTAATGATGATGACTACTGAGATGCGTGGTCGCGTCAACGAGCGACGAGTAGCACGCGTCATCGTCGTCATCGTCGTCGTGGATGACAATGTACTTCACGCAGTCCATGTTTTGTTTGTTGACGAGCGAACGTCGGACGCCGCTCGGCCTGACGTCTCCATTACACGCACGAGCGACAGACAATCACGCCGATCATGATACCGTCGTTAATTTCTCCGTCGAACTCGCGTTACCGCCGTCCGGCTGGTGCGGCGACTGTCTCCCGATTGGCTCGACAGCGTCGTAATGGGATTAAATGAAGTGAGGAGCGCGACGCGGACGCGAATGCCAATTGACACGCTCTTGTTAATGCGAGTAGCGAGCTGTATCACTTCGCCAATTTCTCGCCAATGCTCCGGTTCACACTACCGACAGACACGGCTTATCTCCGACGTTCCGCGCCATTTATGTCCCACCTCGCTGATTCTGTTATTCATCGTTTTATACTAGCCATTTTTTTTTCTCCTCGAAAGCGAGGGAGTATGTTTTACTGGCGTTGGTTTGTCTGTCTGTGTTGTAAAACAATCGGTGGCGTACGTCTGTTTGTCCGCTTGTTTCCACTCTATCTTTTGAACCGACTGACCTTTGAACTTGGGTATTAGTATGCGTGTGTGTCGTGACTATAGCTCGCCTGTGATTGAAAGTCAAGGTCAAAGGTCAATGTCCAGCGCGTATGGGCGTGATAACGCAGTAACGATCCTAGATATACCCGAATTTTTTTAACACAATGCAAGATAAGCCGACTCCAGCTTGTGATAGACATTCAGACAGACAGACCGAGGGCCATAGCATACACCGCGCTAGTATATTGTCGCGCGAAAAAACGTCAATTGTTTGCGGCGACCACCCACGTAGTCGCAGCGCCACTTGGGTTTACATATAGTCTGGCCATACCAGCGACGTATATTCAGAGTTTCATCAAAATCTGTTTAGAAGCTACAGGGGGTCGAAATTTGCCAATTCTCGTTACTTTTGCTATTGGTTTTTACAACAGTTTGTACTACCGTACAAGTCGTGATAGCAACAGCAACAACCACTACAATTATTGGGACAATCTGTATGTCTGAATTGCTGTCTACTCCGCGCATCGCTTCCCGAATGAATACATAATCAGTGCATGATTCAAGATGTTTCTTGTCGTAACATTGTCTTTGTTCTCTTATTTTCTAATTCGGTAACTACCGTACATTATTTTAAAAATCGCTATATGATTTACTTCTGAATTATGACGATTTGCTGCTTCGGAAACTAACCTCAGTCTTTCCATTTATGGATACATAATTCGTAAGAAAAAACGTTTGAGACATCAAGTGATGGGACGTTACTGAAAGCTCGTAGCATTTTTGCTTTACTGCTTCTTTTGGTGTTTCTGTGCTAAAGGCCGTACTCTATTAACGAAAATGATTTGGCGCTTAGTACGCGATTAATTAGGATTGCATGCATATGCGACGGTTTTGTGGGCGTGACTCCGAGGCTTGTTCTTGCGTCTCAGCGTGAATGAATATCAACAGAGGACGAAGAGGAGAGAGATAAGCGCGCAGGGACAAGTGGTAACCGAGGACTGATAAACGGGCAGTGATCGATGGATGCAGGGTCACACGGCTCTGCTTTGAACTGAACAATAAGAACGCCTACACATCTGTTTCAACTCTCTGCACTAAGTAGCGCTGACGATTTCTATTCTGCAGCAGAGAAATTAGAACGAACGAACGAACGAGTTAGTATTTTAACGTCCAACGTGACGAACAAGAGATCATTTCGAAGATGAGTCTTTCTAGGCAAGCAATTACACCGACGATGTCAACCATAACCAAAAAAGCAAAAATACAAAGGTGTGCACCAATAGTATACACTCCCATGCCAAATTTCAGCGTGGTCGCTATAATATTAGTACATACCACAATGCCTGCTAAAAACGTGATTTTTTAAACCAAATTTTGTACTGTGGGTCTTCTCTATCCACCCATTCCTCGATGACGGCTAGATTTGGCATGACAAATTGAACATTGGTATGTTGTACTATGTCAAATTTTACTTTGATTGGTATGTTCTGTCGCCCTGCTTGGCGAAAAAACCTTGACCAAATTTAACAAAACGTTTGAAGTTTGGGCTCCTGTGCCCAACCCTTGACTGATCAGGTCCAAATCTGGCATGCGAGAGTAGACTGATAGGCTATATGTCAAATTTCATCAGGGTTGGTACCGTCGGTAGATTGTGTCGCTTGGGGCGAAATCCCGAATTTGGCCGTCTTTTAACTTCACGGCGCCCAGTCGGCGCAAAGACAAAGTTGAACGCGGGTGCACAACTACAAACCTTCAAGTACCCAACGTGAAGTCTTTCGGTATTCTAACGCCTTGATGGCGAAGTCGTTAGCACAAACTCTACCTTTCAAAAGCGCGATGGACAAAAAAACAATCATAGAACTTTTTTGCCGTTGGCGGGGGCGAAGTCCCAGCCCCACAAGTAGCAGAACGTGGAAATTCACATTTAGCATACACAGTTTGATCTGAAAAAGAATATATAGTACTGAAATATGGCTATACACTACACGTAACGGTGATAGCTATACAATACCTTTTTGATCTCACAGTCAAAGTCAGAGATTGTTCAATGTCATGTACACAATTCAGAACATCTATGCAATAATATGTGTCCAATATGTCCAATGTCCTATGTGCTTTTCAATTCAACAGATGGCAGCACCGTCCTATCGCGTTTGCTATAGCTGCGAGAAAGCGAGAAATTTCTCTGCGAATAATGTTCACTGTTTTGTAGGACCATCCTTCTTTGGAGACCCGATTACGAATTGCGTTCCGAAAGAAAACCGATTTGGATTAAATCTCCAGCACTTTGAGTACATTGTTGGGGGCTGGCCTAGGCAGACTTTGGGCGCAATCCGCGAAGTAGCGAGAGACATTTGAAAGGCAGCCGAAATTTGTTTGGTCAGGTAAATAACGCACAATTTTACCGATTTCCCATCGACAACACGAAATTTGAACACAACAACGTCGATCGGTATCACCGTAAAAACTTTCGGAACAGAATTTCGAAAAATTTTCCATGGGTCGTTTTTCAAAAACGCAATAATTCCTCAACAAATTTCCAGGTTTTGCGACTTCCGGCCGCCGCCACAATTCCGCAATGATTACAGACCACCCGAAACTCTCTACCAAAATACCCCTCTACAGGATGTCTAGCTTCCATTTTTACCATTAGAATCAATTCAAAATCATTCTCCTGGGCTATACGCCGCGTACAAAAAGGTACTCCAACATTTTCGGCGACGTTTAGCGCCCGTTCACGAGTGACACGACTCGCCATGTCATAACGTTGACAGTCTGAGTGGACGTGGCCTGATGACGTCATCAGGTCACGCCCAGGTCATCCATTAAAATAACGCGAAATGCATTGCGATATGATTTTCCCTACAAAGGACCGATTTTGCTTAAATTTACTTCTTTGAAATAAAGTCGGACATAATTCAATTTGGCATTATTAAACGGCATAATTTTGACTACTGGGGGTAACCATATCGACATTACTCGCAAAATCAACTAAAACAGGAACTGAGAAATTATACGATTACTGGGAAGAATTACGGAAAAGAACGTCGTTGTTGGTGTTGCTATAGCAACGTTGTACGTATCCGAAGAAAGAAATAGGGCCTATATATTGAACGCGAAGTTATTTTTAGCATTAACTAGACTTACGTTAAGGAAGTATATAGCTTGCGATTCCACACCGCCGGCGACGCGAAGTCTGCTGTCTACGATTGCGTGGTTCCGTACGACGATAAAAGCATGGATACCAGTCTTAGAGTCTAAATATGCTACAATAATTATTAGACTACATCGCAGTACTAGGTGCGTAGATGCTATCTATTGTTACCGACCGAGTAGCGTGGTCTGTCGGTCTGTCAACTAGTGAGCCCTGCAAAAACGGCTGAAGCGATCGAGATGCCGTTTGCTTCGAGGACGCGAGTCGGCCCAGGAAGCACCTATTATATATAGCGGACCGCTTCGTGGCGAATACTGTATTGCGTTCATTCAACACAGTACAGTCATCTTGTTTTTGGCAATATAACGTCATTTGATAACAAAAGGATTCACACGGGTGACCTTTTGATGACGCAGTCATAAAGCGCATTAGACGATAACACGTTGATGCGGGAACAAGAGCTGAGTAACTGTTGAGATGGCCGACCGTGGCGTAGCGACAGCTGAACATTATTTCTAAGTCCAAAACTCCACTTCCGGGAAGGTCTGCCTTCCGTGATCAAATCCGAGCCGCTGCAACCATTGACCTTTTTAGTCTGCGAAAACTAGTTTCGTAGCTATGGTTGATTGCCTTGTAGTTGGTGGTACAATGAGTACAATAAGGAAATGACAGTTTAATAAATGAACACAAATCGGCGAATATAACAAGAATGACAATCTACACAATATTACAAGTGCTGGCACCGTTTAATCTACACGTTATAAAAGGGGAAAGGACGGCAGGCCTG
>Ga0209780_1001203_pt1 | contig 16540 bp, 4 predicted proteins | sample WorMetexBAHAMAS2_FD_187384 | JGI IMG/M metagenome (GOLD analysis project Ga0209780, IMG submission 187384) | Marine gutless worms symbiont microbial communities from Max Planck institute for Marine Microbiology, Germany - Inanidrilus exumae... | ecosystem: Host-associated > Annelida > Digestive...
GTACTTGCCTAGCTATCGTCTAATTTGTTAAACGAAGTAGGTTCTTTTTGGTATTTTGAAGTAGGCCTACGTGTGCGATATCGTCGTAAAAAGTTCACGTTCGCTATCTCATCTCCTGATGAGTTCTTGGTTATTTTGCTTTTTCAGTTACAGTACTGTTGCAGTTGAATAACTAGGTCGGGTGTTTATTAAAATGTTTTATAACGCTTATATCCTTCACTATTACTGCCCTACTACCCTACTTTTACTTCTTTTATTTCGTTTTGTTCGAATATGTTTTTTTATGTCCAGTTGAGTGATGTAACGTTAAATCACTTTAAATGTTTGGCAATTAAAATCGCGCTTTAGAACTATCATTATAATATGTAATCATGACATTTTGGAACGGACTGTAGATGAAGAGCTAAACTCAATTTAATACATTTGGCGTATCTCACAAAATCAGTGTAGCTCATGTTAAAGCTCAACACGCTACAAAACAAGTTATAACAAGGTGTCGCGCCCTAATCAGACGTAACACTACTGGCCCGCCGTACAGCAGTGGAGCTATAATTAGACTTAATGTGACATGACGTCATCGCATGGCTTGCGCGGGTGCAGCCGCCTGCAGGCCCGCGGTGGACGGTGGAACGGCCGACAGACAAGTTAAACGACAGACGCTCGCGACCATTACTAGTCTGGCCCCTACACTATGTGTAGGCGGGGCGGACCAGTAATAATGAATCACTGTAATGGATTTATCACTGTAGAGTGTAGACCGCTGAATTATTGTTTAATTTGCTAAACGTTTGCGAAACGTTTAAACTATCCTTATCGTTTAAAAAATTAAACATTTAAAGGCGTGAATCATTAGTTATTCTATGGAAACTTAAGTTGAGTAGTAGATTTGGAATTTTTGTTTTATATTAGCTTTGTTTGTACATAAAAAGAGTTTGTCATTCGTGTACAGTTCTTGGCATATAAATGGTATACTCACACTATTCCTATGAGGTGTTATAGGTGTGTATGAAACGTAGTAATTTGATGTTATTGCTGGTTTACATGCAAATGCGGAAGTTAAGTAAGTGGTTACCGCTTTTTAATGGTAGATGCGTTTCTTTGGACTCGTCATGTCGTGCACACGACTTCACGAGTGGTGAATAGTGTTCCAAATAACGCGTGATTCATCGTGAAAACGTCAGTGGTAAACTGGAGTGGGTCGTAAGCGTACGATCGGTCAGTCTAAACACCGCAAAGCACCGCAAATTGCGGTGTTTGGGGGTGATGTGCGGTGCTTTGCGGTCTGATTTGTCACTGTGGTAATCTGCGATGTTTAGGATGACCCCATGACCACTGCAAGAAAATTATGGTTGTTTACATCGATCTAGGTGCGTAATTTTAGAAACACACGAAATCTGCTAGTGCCTAAATATTGAAACCAATAAAGTCCATTTTAGAAATTATTAAAGCATTGTACAGTTTAGATAATTGTTGTTACCAACCAAGAGAGTCTTGTGTTTGAAATCAGTTGACATCATTTTGCATAACCTACAACATTTTGTAGTGCGTTCCTTGTACCACTTTTCATGACATGGGATACACTTCTGATCCTGCATTCGTAGCTGAGTTATCCCTAAAGATGTGCATGATGATGATCGTTAGCAGTCAGCCTTGTACCGAGGTGCCATCTGTATAGTTTACTGAGCTAAAAGCCTTCTAGCTTTTGCTTAAAGATGACAACTACTGAGCATCATTTTGATTGCTGACCATGTAATTGCTGAGTATCATTGGATCAATGCAATGTGCATGATGACAGCAATTAAGTAAAGTTGCTTTGAATAATAGGAATAGCATGCAGTGATGAGCAACCTGCTCAACTCAATGCTGAAGGGTCAACATATTACAGTGCTGCTAGTTTATGGCTCTTTCCACCGTATCTGAGCTATCTCCCAGTCCCATATCCTGTACCTCCTCTCCCCTTTGTTTTCCTTTGTTTTTCCTCCTGTTCTGTTTACTATTCAATCCATCCTGTCTCTTCCTTTTCAGTTTACTCTACTGATCCCTTTTCATCCCAACATCCCTTTATTCCTTCATCCACATTGCTCCTCTTCTTTGTTCTTCCTCCCTCTTTTTCCACCCATGTCCTGAACCCAACTTTACCCCTTTCTGCTTTTGTAGCGCAGCAAAACCCAGTTTTATAAAGCCAGCTGAGTCTGATCCAACCCAGCCAGTCCTGCCAGAATGATAATTGCATGGTTGAAATTCAAGCATTGCAGTTTTATATGGTACTGCCTAAAACTTGACCCAGGTATAAAAGCTGAGCTCACCCTGGACGTCTGACTAACTAATGGTCAATGGGTATTATCTTTAAAATGCCGTGAGAGCTCCATAGTGTGTTGAGCATTATGGCCACAGGTTGTCGTTTATTACTGGCCTGCCTAATATAAGTAATGGGCCAGTATTGTTTTGCTCTCTGGTGTCTGTCGTCATCGTCTGTAATGCTGCCGGTGGGCGGGCCGGCCGGCCGCCAGGCACGTGGGTGGTCACTGCATGTTGGGCCAGTACAGTTATGTCCTGTTAGGGCGACACCTTCTTTGATTTTGTACAGTATCAGTATGGAATTGTAGTAAGTGGACTATGTTGCAGACATAAAGAAACAGAATACGATAACTGTTGTATATTATTTTGTGCATTTAGTAGCAGTGCATTTAATTGTATTGCAGTTGCCATAAGTGACGCTCATTAGAATGTTGTCGGCAACAGTGCCTGCTTGTGATGTGAACCATAATGTATATCCGTCACCTGTGAGATTATTTTTCTGGTGTTTTATACTTTCAGCGATAGTCACTTACTAGTTATCAGTTACTGTACTGTTACGTCACTGTAGCTTCATGTCATTTTGCTACTGGTTTTACAGTATAGTTCAATACTGTATATGTCTACTGTAAATTTGATATGTAGTTAATTAAAACTTATAACTAAAACACTGTAGTGTAGAATTTAGAAAATGCAAACACACACATTTTTGTGAGGCAGTTAATTATAATCCAGTTATAATTAGCTCAGAATTTTGATTAGAATTAGCTGCTTATGTATTCTGGTAAAAATTGTTAGAATTAGAACTAGAAGGCTGTATTTAAAGGGAATTTGGGTATCTCCAAAAATAAGTGTACTTCCCTCTATAACTTTCACCAGAATGCTGGACTTAGAAAATTTTGTAACTGCATGTCGATTGTCTCAGGTGCTGTCAACTTAGATGGACGGTCAGTGTGATAAACTGGTGATGGTCATAGGTCACCAGTTTATCACACTGAACGTTCACATCTCTGTACAACACGGTGGGCGTGAGGCACTGCATCGCGTGGGTCTGTCAGTGGTAGCAGAGACTCTGCTATATTAGTGTCAGTGTAGATTATTCATTTTTAGGCCTCATGCTTGGTTGGGTAGACGGGTGAGATGTGCAAAAATAGCTGAACTGATCGAGATGCCGTTTGCGTAGCTGACTTATGTGGGACTAAGGAATCATGTAGACTGGGTGCAGATCACCTGATGGGAAGGACTAATTTTGAGACGGATATTTGCTGGCTCACTGTATCATACCTACTTTGTTCCGTGACCTAGACATTTTAGAACTCATGTCACATTAATGTAAATTCTTTTTTACTATGCATGAGTGCACTCTGCATTGTTTGCCTGCTGCCACGGGCAAATGTGCCTGCCCAGCATATGCAGTGGACGCTTGCATTCACTGCCATTAGGGGTGACAAGACGCGATGCGACCTTTTGCCGGAAATATTTTAGATACTTGTTTAAATTAATACAAATTATGGCTTGTTTCAAGATTCACACTTTCAAGGTAAGATATACATTGTAAAATATATTTTGCCTTTTTATGCCTCTGCTGTTCTGCAGTCTTGGCAAAGGCATTATATTTTTAGGCCACCCCCATTGTCCCATTTGTCCAGTCAGATGTTGTTACCATGATGTCTTATGAACGGCTTGAACAATTTTGATACAACTCACAGGGAATATTCACTAGCTCCTACTGATGACCTGATTAGAGTCTGGAGGTCAAAGGTCAAGGTCACAGCAGGCCTAAGTATGTGTTGGCATAGGCACCCACGTCGACGCTGGATCGTCAAAGTCCATCTTCTAGAACTTTATCACTTGTTGTAACTTGTAGTAAATGCGTTTGTGATGTCAGTTTACATTTACAATTGCAAATGGTTTGTGTGTGGTGTAAGAGTTTAGTCAGAGTCAGAAGTCCGTCAAATATGCAAAAGATAGCATCCTGGTCATGCGATGATGTACTTGTTTGGCTGAAAAAGAACTGCAACAATTCTTACAAGTTGTATGGCAATTTGTTTAAAGAACATTGCATAACAGGTGTGTTGATTGCTGCTGCACTGCAGTAATAATAAAAGCTAATATTATGTTTATCATTAGTTGCAGAAAGTAGGTCAACCTAGGGGACACATTGTAGATTGACACCAGCATTTTTGTTTGTCAATGCGACGTTTCGTTCCAGAGATATGCGTTGTCGTGAGACAAGTGCTGTTTGTTGCTTCAAATTTGGGGGAGGGTCCCCAAAATATTTGGGGGCATTTGTAAATCGACACCACCTCCGACCTACTGGCCAAGTTTGGTTGAGATCCCATGGCAGGTCTTTCATATGTGCTGACGAAATAAAAAACAGCGGTAAAATATAATGGCCTTGCCTTTGGCGGCCATAAAAATTATACAAATATCACCTTCTCAGCCAGAGCGACAGCAATGACGCGACCTTTTCATTGGCAAATTAACTTGACCTGACGCGCCCTGACGTAGCGCCGCCACTGCTAACATTGTTATTATTTAAGCCTATATTGGAATTTGAACTGTCACTGTGTGAACTCCCTTGAACTTCTGAACTCAACTGTCATTGTGTCTGCGACCTCCATCCACACGCATACTGTAAGAATTTCCTATAGTTTTTGTCGATGCCCATAGTTATTGTTGGGCGATTCAACGCTGGCCTATATTCTCTATTGCAGTGCTGGTAAATGTTGTCATGTTATAAACAGAGTTGTGACTTATAAGCCAAGTTGATTATAATCAACAATCAATCAGGTGATTTTTGGCTGATTTTTGAGCTTTACGTAAACTTTGTTTTTCAATTTTCTGTGTTTCGTCTAAAATGCATCTGGTGCGTTCTTGCTCTGAGGGGATGATATGTACATTAATAGTCAGGAGGAAATCCCAGCATGAGGTGGAAGTGGAGTCCATAGTTTTTTGATAATTGATATATGTTCAGGAACATCTAAAGAAACAATTTCAGGAGGATGAGTAAAATTTTGGCCGGTGGCATTTTTGAAAATTCAAAATGGCTGCCGCCAGGCCCCCTTTTTCACTCTAATCTTAATATGTCGAAAAGTTTCCATCGTATACAGTTGTTTTTGATGTCTACTCATAGGTTTTCCAGTACGAGCAATCTAATGGAATAGTATGCATTGCAATTTGATAATTATTTTGTCTGGAAAATCCAATATGGCCGCTGCCACGCCTTTTTTACTCAAATTATTACTCGGCAATCGAATGGTTCAGATTTTGGCGTGACGTTTTCTGAATGTAGGAATTTATTTCAGGCTTTGATGAGTTCTGTGAGCGTTCTTAGTTACGATTTTTGGTTGTTTGTTATTGTCGCAAAGGTCGAGTTTTGACTCAGCTCACAGACTACAAACTGTTACTCGTTGGTATAGTCAATCATGAACACAGGTCACATTCCTCGTCTTTTTGTTAGCCTATTTGCCTTTAAGTTAGGCAAAACTGTTTTATTTATAGCAAATGGTTCTAGTTCTCGTTTGCTTGTTAGAATGGCAGAATGGATGTTCTGGGGCCTGATTTTAAAAAATCTTACAAAAAAATCCTAAGTTTAGCATAAGTTTTTCCTAAGTTCATCTCAATTTTATCCTAAGTTATAAAGTTAAGATGTTCTAAGATTTTTACATTTAAAACACTAAAGCAATCTTAAGACTAAGTTCTTCCTACATATATGCAGACAATTTTGTAAAGAAGTGTTCAGTTATTTTTGAGAAATTGCATTTTTCTTATTAAGTTAATCTTAATTTTTTCGTAAGTTCATCCTAAGATTTTCCTAAGTCACACTTTATCTTAAGTTTTTCTTAAGTTTATCTTAAGATATTTTGTAAATCGGGTCCCTGGTCTGTAAATGCATTATTGTAAAGTTTGTTAAAGACCACACTCTTCCTCTCGGCTTACGGTAGCACTTAGCACGGTTTAGAGCTATCCGGCTCTTCTGATTTGATTTTCGACTTTAGCACTTTACAAATTTCATTGTATGTATGTATGTATATGTAGTAGATTTAGATTGAATGAATAAACTCCCACGGGCTGGTGGCAAAAACCGCTTTTTTGGGACTGACTTTGATGAACTATGACCGAACATATCTCTGCAACGGAACATGATATCAACAATCGGAGAGAAATTTGTCAATCTAAAGGGACTCCCCTACATGCCCGCAAATTTGGTGAAATTTGGTCCAAAAACGGCTGAGAACGGTTGGCAAGTTTTTGCCCCCCCCTAAATTTTGCACATTGGGAGACACTGGCAGCCTTACCGCATGGACATTATATAACAGATAGCAGGCAGACTTTGGCACGTGTTATGTAGTTGCCAGGCGGGCACATGCTGGGCTTTGCCATGCATTTAGTATTTTCTTTTTTTCAATTATCTTACTCTAAGAATTAATCCTTATCAGATTCTAATATTTACAGTATTGTTCTCTTTTAAATGGCGCTATATGACCTGAATTGTGTTGAAAGCGCCGTTAAACCCTAACCAACCAACCTGTTACATATATCAAAATTCACTTACCTTGACTGTTACAGTGATAGAAATACAGTGCTGATTGCTTTATTTGCTCTAAACGTTATTGTTGCTGATAATTGTATGTTTTTGTATTTCAGGGAAGAAATCTTGTTACAGATATTAAAACTTAAGCTGCAGTATGACGATTATGTATTGACGAATCTCCGTAAAACAGGTACGCATTTTTGTTGTACATACCGTTAATGCTGGCGTGTGTGCACAGTTGTTGTGAATTTAGTTAAATAATTTGCAGTACCTGAATGCTGATTGACAGTACACTGTGCTGTTGTTCACTGCTTCTGAGCTATTCGGTTTTTGATTTTATTTTTTCCTTATTTTTTGTTTCTGGGCCGTGCGCTAGATTAAGCTGGCCATCTCGTCAGCTTTTGAGCGCACGTTAATCTACCGCATCGTATCATATTTATGTGACAAAGACAATTAAATTGTAAATGAGACTTGATATCACAGCTTATGCTTGAGACGAACAAGAAGCTCAGCTATCGACAAGACACCCGCGCGACGCTCTGCATCAGACTCCAGAATGCGCCGATGATGTAGTCTACACGCATCAATCATCAGAAAAAAAACGACAAAATACACTGCTTCATGCAGTACTTTTAAGAAACATGCTTAGAAAAACTGGCATAATTTGCCTCTTAGTCCACATAACGTCAGCGATCGTTCACCTCAACGGCCTACTAGCAGCTATAGAGCCGCTAGACCACAACGCAGTGTGTATCACACCTGATGACACGACATCGGCTGTATGGGATTTCTCAATGGTATGATGACCGGCCAGTTCCACTCCACACAGCACTGAACCCCATCAAAAGAAAGAATGTAATAGCGACGTGACATTGATGTCTACTGCACCGTAACTGTAATCATCCGATTTAGACTAGCATCATAGTTAAATGTTGATGACACGTCGTATTTTTACACCAGCGCACCGTCATGGACGTGGAATTTATTAGAAAATCATAGTTACCTTTTGCGTCAAAAAAACTAGAGTCCCTGGGCTATCGTGCAGCGTTGTCTGCGTGATCCCATGTTTAGCCGTTTTGGTACAACTCTGGCTTGTGACAGACATACAGACAGACGGACATGCGATGACAGCAAATACCGCGCAGGCATAGCGTCGCGCGGCCAAAAATCACGTCTGATCTTCATAAGTCCTTCGTTTTCGAAAGATAGTTGTTATAATTACAAGTCACGTGCGCTTTTTGATTCATGTGTAAACATATCGTAGATAATACTCGCTGTATTCCCGAGTTATACGAGACAGAAAGGTCGCAAACAGCAAAAGTGACGTTCAGGGTCACTAAAGGTCACCGATAATGGTGTCATTTGATAGGCCACATACGATTTCCTATTAGTCTTCCATTGCAACTATGTCTCTATCTTGCACCGTTTCACGGTTTCCGAGATATTGTCACTTATTTATCAAAATTTAAAGAGGTCACGTGACCCTGAACACAACCCTTTCGGGGGTAATCTATCATGCATGCACTAGTACTCATCTGTATCAAACAGCACACGAAATTTGCAGTGCATAGCTTCACTTAAAAAGATATGATTGGGGCAGAATTTAAAAACGGGTCACATAACCCTCACCATGTCCATTAGAGGGTAGTCGTCATCCCAAGGCTAGTGCTTGAAGTTGATATATTTTATTTCCGTACAAAATTTGTAGTAGCGACAGTTTGAGAGGCAGACGAAATTTTGTTTTTTTTTTATTAGGTAAATAACGCGCTATTTCACTTATTTCCGGTCTGCCAAATTTCACTAAATTTGAACACAACAGCGTCGATCGTTGTCGCTATAGAAACTTTCGGAACAGAATATGGAAAATTTTACTGTAAGGGGTCGTTATTGGCTGGCAATCAGCATATGGATGACAAATCACCCTTAGAGGCGTAGTTAGGGTCACGTGACGCATTTAAAATTTTGCGGCCTCCAATGATATCTCAGGAACGGCTGAAGCTAGAGTTGTCAAATTTTGCGCACAGGTAGATTATATCGAGTCCTAGCTTTCAGATGACAAACCACCCCTTAAATCGGTGTGGTCAGTCACATGACACATTTTCAATTTTGACGCCCGCAGTCATATCTCCGGATCGGCTGAAACGAGTGTCGCCAAATTTTGTATGCAGGTGGATTATATCACGGGCTAGCCTTCGGTGATAGCTAATTGGCGTGGTCAGGGTCACATGGTCCGTTTTTAGGTCGACTCCGAGTCGACCTAAAAAGTGGGTCTCAGATGTCCGTACGTCCGTCCGTCCACAAAATGTTTCTTCGATTTCAATGAAATTTGGTATGTAGGTACCGTAGAGGTCAACGAGTGATGCATGACGGTATGCAGTATGACCAGATACAGCTCCTACTGATAATTTTAAATTTTGGAGGTCAAGGTCACAGCAGGCCGTCGAGGTGGCGTAGGCAATCCGGTCGTCGACGCTAGGGCATCAAAGTCCATCTAGTTGTAATCTATTAACATACAGGGTGGCCTAACTAAAGTGGTACCAACTGACGTTTTTGCTTGTAAGATTTGAATTCCCTGACGTAATTTGATGATTTTTGCATATGTAAACTGCATAAGTCAACAAGTGGTGTGATGCAAATTTTATGCATTTTTTATCTTATTAAGCACTTAACACGCTAGAAGGCGCCACGTACGATCAACACAACTGTCAAAGACAGATAACTTGGAAAAAAAGTAATGTGTTTCACGCCTGCAAATATTAAACTCTTAACGTCTGTAGCTAAACAGTAAACAACAGTGCTGCAGTAAAGACGTCCAGGCTATTTAAATTTGTGTTCAATATGTCCATCATTCTTTTATACGACGTACTACAGCCGACGCCCCACTGGTCGATACTGTCATCAATGAACCGCTGCGACAGAGCGCGCCACTCAAGCACAATCGCCTGCTTCAGTTGTTCCACGTTCTCGAACTTTCTGCTTTATTGGCACCCTCCGACGAACAATATTAAACTGTTGTGCTTCACAACGTGTGTGAGTAAACTGTTGTTGCACTCAGCAGAAATCATCGAATTAAATCGGGGCATTCAAAAGTTACGAGCAAAAACGTCAGTTGGTTCCACTTTAGTTGGGCCACCCTGTAGTTTGACATTTGGAACAGATGCGTTTCGTAGTTTGAAATAATTGTGATGAAAATGATGTATGTTTTAGAGTCGTCAGTGAATGAAGTCTTCTAATCTGTATTGAAGTTTTTGTAACTTGTTTTTACATTTATATCACGTTTTATGCACTTTATTTCGTTATATGTGAAATGTTATTGCGTTTGCATATGTTTTTCGAATAAGAATACCGATTAAGTGCATGTCGTGTATGATGTATCAGATGCAACCGGTGCAACTGTTGATCATACGTGCTGTGTAGTGTACATATAATTCAGTAGTTTACGATTTCGTAGCCACGTAGTTATTTTAATCTGTGATGGATTTAACTGACACAGAAATAGACAACAGGCAAAAATGAAAAACGGTGAGTAGACCTACAGGAACACATGAGAACTGGTCATAAGAACATGAGCAGCGATCTTTATTCGTCATTGAGGACAGCACATTGTTGAGCAAAAAAAAGCAGTTCAGTGTAAATCACGATTTGAACAGCTGGCGTATTCTCTTTGAATGTTAGAGATTCGATTTGGAGCATTACAATTTGATTGGTAAACACGATTGAGTTTAATATTCTAAGTTTAAAATTTCGACTTTCGTGCCGTAAACATGTCCAGAAGAGCTGTCATCTACATGCAAGAACTGTTGAAGCCCTGCTGCTTTGAATATGATACCACGCTGACAGTCAATGACACTAACTCGTATAATAATACTGATGACGTTTAGTGTTAACAGCAGCAGTTGATGGCTTTATGGTTTTGAATATTTATACTGTACATTACGGTTGCTGAAAGTTTTAGAAGATTTTGAGATTTAAGATTTGAATGCAAGATTTGATTTGAGATTTTTCAACGACTATGACAACAGAATCAATCTCACAGTAGCAGCAAATGTCAGTCCATATGACAGTTTGAGAGCAACTAGTTATAAGTTAACAATAAAGAAAACGAGTGTCCAAATTTGGCAAAAGGCCGCATCGCCTATTTGTCACCCCTTGCGGTTGCGAATGTATTCGTCCGATCTTGACCGACATCTAGTAGGCCTACATGGTTCTTTGAATCCATATGAGTCAGCCCCAAACGCAGGGCCGTAGCTAGCCATCTCTTGGTGGGGGTGCTCACCACATTGCTGGGGATGCTGGACGATTAAACAGTTTCAGTCAATGTGAGATCGTGAGGTCTGTCCTACATGGTAACCCAGTTCTGAAACGGCTCGGCTCCAATTTCCGATCGTGTAATCACATGCTTGGAGCCTTGGGCCCCGCCCTTGACAAGTTGGTAGGCTGTAATTGTGGTACATTTTAGTTTCCAACCACTGTTAATGTCAATTCCAACTTTCTTTCACCTGGCACCATCACCATTATACGGTATTTATTACCACTATTCAGGGTTAGGGTGCTAACTGGGGGTGCTACAGGCCATCCTTAGTACTGGTGCTGCCCCAGCCGTCCGGGGTTGCTCAGCACCCCCGACGCCACGGCCCTGTCTAAACGGCATTTTAATCGGTTCATCCGTTTCTGAACGGCAAAACCGTGTGACCAACACACAGACAGACATACAGACCACGCTACTGCGACATTGTAGCAATTGGGCGCATCTTATTCGCTATATGCAGGCGATGCGGCCTGAAAACAGCAGTCACGAATTAGGTGTCACGTAGTATGAGACATAGAGCGAAGAAGCTCAGGCATGCAATACCACCAACCATCTCCGTTTTACGGAGGTTAGTCGGTTGCCACATTGTTCTGGAAGAGTAGCATACTTGTAAAGACAGTGCCCGATTAATGAACCTGGGGGCGCTGTTCGATACACCATGACCGTTGCTTCTTTTTTCACTTTGCCTGTTTAGAAGACCCAGAAAAGTTGCATCGGCCTATTTGAGAATGTGGGGAAACTAAATTTGTGTCGCGCTGTTCTTCCCTGTGTAAAGAGTCAATATTGAGCAAACTTAATGAGAGTGAAAATCATCAAGACCAGGAAAACGTGCGCTGTTGAACACACTGACAAACATCTTGATCGACATAGGATGCGCTAAAACAGCTGGCCTAATTTCGCTCACCGAGACATGCATTCTACTGTTAGAACCAGACTGCGAATATTACGACGTTGACAGACAATTTTTCGTTATACGTAAATAAGCAAATTATGCGCCTATCACAAATTTGGACCTGTATTCGTCAGCCAGTATATGATGAATTCAGATGGCCGAAGTAATTGCGTAGCTTTAATTATTGTCTTTAGTTGCGTGCGTGCACGTCAGCTGCATAGTCTCCATAGATGAGTTTTGAGCGTCTACGTGCATTTGGAGTAGAATGTAGGCTAGTAGGCACTATAGGAGCGAGAGCCACATGGAACGTTAAACAAGGCCTAAACACAGCATGCCTATACAGTGCACGTCCCCCGAAAAAAGAAGATAGCCAACTCATTGCAGTAACTCCGTCAACTTTCAACCTAATCATGTTGCCACACTGCTGTGTGAGATAACATGTGTTCTAGAAATCACCGCGCTCAAGAACTAAGTGAAGCAAAGTGCCATGCAAGATTCAGCCGCTCAAAATAGTTGTTGAAAAAATACTCATTTAGGAATGTGGGCACTATCATCCTTCACTATCATCCTTCATCCACACTGTTGGTTGGGTCATCTGACCTGTAAAATGTAAAATCGTCTCCGAAATGACCTATAAGTTAATGTGTCGAGTGGGACGTTAAACCCTACAATACCATGTTGGCATTACTTAATTCAGCGACAAAACAATGTGCAGTCGGAGACGGTAGACTGCGCCCCCGATATACCGCCAGCTGGCGATGGATGAAACATTCGCGTAATCTTTGATTCTAGCCCATTCGCTCCGTTACGTGAAAGCATTAGTCATCCGCGATGCCGCGTTGCAAATACATGTAGGTAACACGCCGTCAGAGGACCAATGGAGCCTGCCACGACCACGTGTAGCATGTAGGCTACAGAAAATTTGGTGAAATTTGGACATGTGGTTATTGAGATACGTGAGACAGATTATACAGACACGCTGAAATACTTCGCACTTCTACCGAAGTTGAAGTAGCTTAAAGACATTTAGTTCAGTGTCCAAACCGAGCAATCCACAGAATGACCGAGTACGCAACTGCGCCGCCCCAGCAATATCGTTCTACACCAGTTTGATAAATTGTCTAGACTAAGCCAGATCAACTGAATAACGGCTATTGCTCGCAATACTGAAGATGTCTGGCGAATTCTTCATGCACCTTTGTCGAGGATGGTTTCGAGGCGCATGCACAAAGCGTGAGACAGTAACCCACCTTCTTGCATGAAATTTTGCAAAATGTTCACCGACTATTTTTTTCACAAGCAGACTCAGCCGTAAGTTTGCAGTAAAGTGGTCATTGAAAATCCCACCACATCTGAGATGTCTTGTGATTTATCGTTAATCGCAACTCTGTTTCATATTGTGGCATGTTTTCTGACATCAGTATTTCACATTAGATATAGTGATGTAAGTTTACCGATGCGTTTGAGGTGCGATGGGATCTTCAGATATCACTACCAGTATTAAATTTACTGCTGAATGTGCCAATGAAAGAATTTTCAATATCAGTTAGAAGCGACAACTGTGACATTGATTGTTTGAATTAATGTTTTACGTCACAAAGTAGGCCATTTCGGTTTCGGAGACGTTTAAGATTGACAGTTACTGCCACCAGAGTTTGATGTCATTTTTTTGTACATTACGTAGTTCAAGGATTTGACTGGACTCAAAATATGGAGTCTGGAAGATGAAGTCCTCCAGTGGGTACCAGCGGCAAAAATCTATTTAGGTGGGGGTCAGAAGCTAAAGCAGTTTTGCTCAATGCATATAAGAGTTGATGTTTTATTATTCGTCTGAGAACTACCATGTAGCCTATGTGCCTAGTTCACCATTCCTACAAAAATCCATGTAGGACATTTTTAATTTCTGTTACAAATAGGGCCTACATTTTGAACTCCACAATTTGGTTGGACTCTATAGTCACTCTACGCTAACTAGGCTATTGAAAATAGCAGATTTCGCCCCCATACTATTATGGCTAGTTATCTGTATAATGCCCCATGAATTATTTGAAAAAACGTGACGTCTTCCATAAAACCGGAAGTACATAATATATTGCATTGTCGTCAGTGGAAGACCAAGCCACGGCCAGGTAGGCCTAACATGTAGCCTATAAGATAATCGTGAAGTTTGGACATGACATTATGATTTTTGAGGTATGCGAGCGGACAGTTATTCAGACACGTTGATCACAATTGGGCCTACTTCGCACACCCCGGAAAGCGAAGTACTTATACTGTTATTCTGCTATACATCCGAAAGAAAAAGATAGATATTTTATTCAGTGTCGTAATTGTAGCTATGGTAACGTGACGTCAGGCCAGATGCAGAGCGGCTGTATGTAAGAGCACGGTCATCATCGTCAATGATCCATCCCTCACAGTAGGGCGGCTGGACCGGAGCAGCTGACTGACCACGATCAGTGACGCCCTCTTCCGCCGCCCGCTGCCATGGAACGCGATTTCGACAACCCAGAGCGGCATCGGAGTCGCATCGTCATCAACGACTACCCAAGCAGCCATCTTCCGCCGCCGCAACGGCCCAAGTTCTGGGGCGACAGGCGTACGTCCGGGCAGATCGAAGACCGTCTCCCACATCGCGCGCTGTCCTCTGTCGAGCGGCCGTGTATACCGCGAGAGATCGACAGACTGAGGCAGTCGCAGATGCACGGATCACTGACGACAGTCGAGGCGACTCGTCGTCAGCGGTCCGGTAATGATATCGAGTGTCGACTGGACAGTGACGGAAGTGGTCTCAGTCCGGCACACTGCAGCCCGTGTTACGTGTCGTCCGCTGTCACCGTCAGCGACAGGTCGACCAGGAGGAGCGTTCAGCATCCGGATACGGCAGCCGAAGTGAAGCAGCTGTCATCTCTGGTGACGCGCCAGCTGCAGAAAGCAGCGACATCTGGATGCGGCACCATCGTCATGCCGACAAAGCAGGTAACACGAATGCGATACTATCCTACGAGATTGTATATTAACGTTCGCTCAGAAGTTGACGGAAGGGCCAGCTTAATCTACCGCACGGCATCAAAAGGGAAAAATGGAGAAGAAACTGAAAACAAAAACCGGGTAGCTCAGAAGAAACGGTCCGGGTGATAGTCCATGAAGGCAATCCAGCTAGGGGCAGGGGAGAAGTGAAACTAACGGAGGGAAGGATTTGTGAAACAGGCTTTAAGCTGGAAGTGAAAGTGAGGAGTTATGGAAGGCGAAGAGCAGAGTGGTGAATCAAAAGAAGAAGTGATAGATGAAGCAATAGGGACTTGCTGTTGTGTTGTCAATAAATTACCGACCTCTTTAGTTGTCCAGGTAGAGCAATAGGTCCGGTGTGTGCCTGAACAATGACCTTTGAACAAAATGACCTTTGACCTAGATATTTGGCACTATTTAGGTCGAATTCGAAGGTAAAGGTTCACATGAAGGTTCCCGGTCAGTGGTACTAATGTGCGGTAACATCTTTATCTCGTCTTATTATCGTCACAATCGGCTACAATTAAAAACATACACACACGTGGGCAGAAATGCAGTTAATTGACTGTTCTTAGAGCTGCCCTTAAGTTGAAATTCTATCCTCTAATGACTCTAATGACTACTAATATTATTATGCTATCGTAATGAAAATAATAAACGCATGAAATACGGAAAACCCATGACGACTAATAATATAATTCGCTATGCAATAGACAAACTGGTTAGGAAATTACTTGGCGTGGCAAAGCCCAGCGTGTGGTCTGCCCTGCGCAAACGCGCCTGAAAACTCTGGGGTTATTGGACCAACATTCACCAAATTTGTATCATTTATACGTAGAGGGGTCATCGATGGTGTCAATGTGCGCATCCCTGTTGCGAACCTCCCATCCGTGGAATGACAGTGCACAAAATGCAGATGACGTATGCCAATTTTCGCCGATTCGCGCCAAAATCTGTTCCCACAGCAATTTCTTTTGTAAGTTGAGCGATCGCGAAAAGAAGGTCGGATTGATCATGCTCATGCCACCTATATGTCTACCTATTCTGAACAAGAACTCATCAGGAGATGAGATAGTAAACGTGTACTTTTTACGACGATATCGCACGTACTTCAAAATACTAAAAAAAGAGAACCTACTTCGTTTAACCAATTAGAGGATAGCTAGCCAAGTACTGCGCATTCAGTCTTAAATTTATGAATATGCTACAGTCGACCTTGCAGTTATAGAATATTTATGCCGTGGGAGTCGCGCGGTCTCTCTGCAGACGTTTACTAGTAGACAGTAATCGCAAATTGCCTATAGTTATGGCCTTGTCAACTACTTTTACACAATGCGCCCAGGAAACTACCAAAGTCGGTAAAATCACGCTAAATAAAGGCCATTTCGCCGTTCAAGGTCATTCAAGGTCACCGATATTGGTACCAGTCGATAGTTCATATACGACTTCTTATCAAAACGATAGCTAGGCAAGTACTGCGCATTAAGTCTTGAATTTA
>Ga0209780_1001204_pt1 | contig 16539 bp, 16 predicted proteins | sample WorMetexBAHAMAS2_FD_187384 | JGI IMG/M metagenome (GOLD analysis project Ga0209780, IMG submission 187384) | Marine gutless worms symbiont microbial communities from Max Planck institute for Marine Microbiology, Germany - Inanidrilus exumae... | ecosystem: Host-associated > Annelida > Digestive...
CGCTTGCTGACGCTGGCTTGTCTCTCTCCGCCGACGTTGCTGCGGATTTGTGAGTATCAGCGACTCTGCCTTCGGCCACCGTTGATTGCGATTTTTTTTATTACGCCCGTTAATTGCCGGTCGTTAAGTCGCAAGTTCTGTTGTCGCGCACGTGTCTGAGACCGCTTGGTTGATCACACGCTTCTGTTGTGGCTTGTATGCATTGAAGGCGTAGTTTCGTTGTCGCTGAAGGTGACCGCTATATTAGTGCACCCGTGTGACGCTGGCCTGTAGCATCTCCTGAACATTTCTGTCACTGTCGCCTGATTGGCAGTTGTGTGTTCTCTGTCGCCCTTTCTGTGAGGTCTGGGACAGCATTCCGCTTGCTGTTAGAATTTCTCCATCTTTTGAGTCTTTTACATGTACCTTAAACTTTTTTTTACTGCAAATCATCTTGACCTGCTTAACCACATTTCGTTTACCTGGCGACTGTACGTGCCTTTGATTCAGTCTGTCATTTCTGACCATGTTAATTAGTTCGTTATAGTAAGTAGTAAGTACATGGCTGTTCTGAGGCGCAGATAAACAGTCAGAGTCCGCCGTGCTGAACTAACTCTGAAATGTTTTCAGTAGTGTTTTCATATGTCTTATAATAAGCTCATGTATGTCTGTATGTATGTATGTTTGTATTGTATGTATGTGGGCCACAAAAATTTACCACTTTATTTTGGACTATAATTAGGGTATTTCTTGGTCGATTTTTACACTTCTTATACCAGTAGACAGGAAAGAATACTCCACAATTACTTACTTAACTGCTTGATGACGCCATAGCTGCATTAGTCACGACGTTGTACTTTTAGAACTCTCTGATGACACTGCATTGAGTTACTTTGTGTGTAATGATAACTGTCCAAAGTAATTTGGCAAGAGGCCTGAGGCCGCATGTCACCCGTGATGGTGGCGAATGGATTCGTCTGATCGTAATTCCCCATCTAACAAATGGCATCTCGATTGGTTCAGCTTTTTGCACCGCTTATTCGTGTGCCCAACTCATAAATATGCAGACCGTGCTACGTGCGGCGTCTGTAGTAAGAGGCCGCGTCTGTGTACTGCATGCAGGCAATGCGGCCAAATAATAATAATAACTAGAAGGGCGTTCAGTGGAGCGCATACCTCCCCACTGACCTCGACCTTTGACCTTGAATTTCCATAATTTAATCACCTCGTCCCCTGTGGCCAAGGGTATGACTGACAAGTTTGGTGACAGTCGGACTTGAATTGGCGCCAGGAAGTTGTTCACAAATATATATATACCTATATATCCTACTTACATACCGACGCCGGTGAAAACATAACCTCCCATCACCTTCAGTGGGGGATGTAAATCAGGTAATAATAATAATAACTTTGTGGTCAAAGAATTTTGATGAAAGGCCGCATTGCTGGGGGTGTATTTTTTACGGGGAACAACATAATGTGACACCGAGCAGTTAGGAGCATCGCAGTTGGCTGTCATGCCGTTGTTGAGGATTGAATGATCCCTTTTGCTGCATAGACGGCAGCAGAGACTCCCAGTGCTTTTAAGTGGGCCAGATAACCCCCAAAATTGGGGTTGTCGTGGAGGATCTTCACCCTAATCTAATACATGGTTCTTTGGTCCCACCCGAGTCAACCCCCAAACGATATCGCGATCGCTTCATTTTTCTTCATGGCACGTCTGTGTGACCAACACACAGACAGACACACAGACCACGCTACGTGTGACATTTATAGCAATAGGCCACATCTTTGCAGTACATGCTTTACGGCATAATAATGAAATGAAATGTGTTGATTGTCGAATATAAAATTTTGATCGAAAACCTGTGGGTGTCTAAAAGATTTTCTGCCAGAAGACTGGTAAAAGAATTTCCCAAAAAATTAGAAAAGATGAACACTAGACTACTTTATGCAAAAGTTACATGAACGGTTCTGTTAAACACACCTTAAATGTGCTGTTTTTAGTTTTAAGTTTTACCAGATAGTGTGGAGATACATTTAAGCTGAGGTTGTAAGCTTTGTAACTCCTCTGCAGAGAGTATTCACTCCTGTTTCCAGTGGTACAAAAAGTATAAAAATTGACCAAGAAATACGAGAGTTATAGTCCATGATAAAGTGGCACTTTTTATGGCCTACAGGGTGTATGTACCGGGCGGTCTGTGTATTGCTCTCTCGATGAGAAGGAAGCAGCTGGGTAGACTGGTAGGCTGGCTGGCCAATCTGAGGCTGAAGAAAAGCCAGAACGCACTTGTCTTAATTAAGCAGCGGAATGAGGCGCCTGCTGTTGATATGGCTTAGTACAGAACCGCACGGTGCACGGTCGTTAGCTGTTTCTAGCTGATTCCTTAATGAACCCTAATGTAACACTGCTACTGCTGATGCTGCTGCAGTTCTGCTGCTGCTGCTGATGTTTCATAGTTTCTTCACGTTACACAGTGTGACCCTGCCATGTCAGAAAACTAGAATTAAGGGACCTCTCGAACAAAACGATACCAGTCCCAGTGAGATGGATCCCCTCGATTTACCTCAGTCACTGGTTTTGGAGGAGAAACTGATGATAAAGTGTCACAGGTTTTTATTGGCCGAATGCTGTTTTATCTTCCTGTCACAGAGCCGACAGTTTAAGAGCACTGAAGAGAACAGTGATTGGGCTGAAAAGTCTAACGATTTTTGGCCGAGTCGCTTGCATGCTGTGCATAAGATGCGGCCGAGTGTATTGTGTGCCTTTAACTGTGAATTGATGACGGAAGAATAACTTGATTGAGTGATACAATTGTCACTTAGAGTTTCTGATTTCTGACATCTGACTGTGGCACCCTGGCTACCCATATTGGGAAGCATAGGGCCAAGAACTACAGAAACGAAGATCACTGCCCCTCACTAGCCCATTCGTTATACACTGATGTCTAATTATGCACATCTTTGAGATGAGTTTTGTCTGCTGTTATGTTTTCAGCGATGTCTGATATGATCCATGGTGGTTTAATCACTACGTAGCAAAGTGGAGTCTGTTATTGAGTCACTGGTAGCTGTAGTCAACATGGCTGGCATGTCACATCTGACATCAACACAGAAATTCCTGCTCGCCGTGTCTCTGCCGATCACGCTTATTTTCCTCTACTTCTTGTTCCGCAAGAATGACGGTTTGTTGCTATTCATATTTTTGTGATTGCATTTTGCAGCCATTTCGTTGGTGGTTAATTACTGAAGTTGAGTGTTGATCTCTCCTGGGTATTAAGAGAACAAATGGCTAATCTGCTTTAGCTGGAAAGTGGTCTTTAAAACGGTGCACATCATAGTTGTTCCGCATTTATCGAATGTATCACACATTTGGGGAAAAATATGCACATTTTAACGTATTTTATAATGTGAACGAATTTTGTCTTTCGGCAGGAAATTTTACATTCTCCTAATAAATTACCAGCCGAGAATTGCCGATACATTAACAGTGATATTGGTTGTCGTCAATACGCTAACATTTTAAATTTTTATGAATGCCTCTTTTTGTGTGTTCACACAAGTCCTTATGTTGATATTATTAAATTACATTAATTACGCAGCTACAAAAAGTACTATTTTGTTTGAGTGGAACTAACTAGTTCAGGGCAAACTAAAGAAGACCACTGGTACAGCGGGCCCTGTATACAGGTGATGACGTCAGATGACAAAATCTTAGTGAATTAACGTATTTTAACATATTTTACGTTTGGGAAAATACACTTTTTCATGTAGTTTATAATGGTCATGAATGTACGGATCAACTATGGTGCACGTTTGTGTTGGGCGACTGCTTGTCTGGACACCTGAAAAGTCGATTTTTCAAGGAATTTGGGAAAGGTCAGGGAGATGTGGGGGAGTTGATGATTTGTCTGGGAAAATTCCAGGAATTGTATGATTCATGGGACATTGCATTAGTTGAACTGCATTATTTTAACCAGACCGACATAATGTAGCCATAATCTTAACTTTCAAGTTGTAAAGAGTGGATAGAGACTGCAAAAAGTGGCAGTCATGATATCTTAAATCTGCAAATATGGGAACAGTATCAACGCGATTCCAAAACGGCACTTCGTTGCACGCTAACACGTCACATGAAGTATACTTCGTTAAAGTCCGTCCAGGGATGTGGGCTGAGCAAGATGATTCCCAATGCTTTTCTATGGGACGGTTTTTGCCCCCTTGTAAAAAATTGTGAAGGCTACCCTGAAAAGATGCAGCATTATCTTAGTGTTGGCCAGTGCTAGGGAGTTTCTAATGCTTGCGTCTGCTGCTCTGCAGGCGAAACATTGTGGAATTTGTACTGTCTGGGATGTGATCATGCTGTACATGTGTGCAATGTTCAATGTTACATAACACTTATTAAACTCCAGCAGCCAGGGGCTTGTATAAGAAAACATAGCACAGTCACAAAAACAGTCGCACAACAAAGGAAACAAAGACACAAATATATACATTCATACCGGTACGTGCATACGTCATATCTGCGAGGGGATTGATGGTTAAATAATGCCTAAGGTATAAACAGAATTTTGTAGCAGTTTGTCTGTATGCATACTGTTCAGTATTTGTCAGTTGCTTTGTGGACAAATGTGACATTGTGATGCTGTCTGCTTATTGCGTGATCAGTCGTAGGTGACCGTATTGTGAAATTCGTAATAATGAAATGAGATGCTGGCGCGTGTGTGGCAGATGAAGAGGAGGAGGAAGCAAAGCCGAGCGTTGTGACCAGCAAGCATGTCTCACTTCAGCTGGTGGTTCCGAGGCACGCTGTTGGTGCTGTTATCGGTCAGCAGGGAGCGCAAATTAAACAGGTATTATCGCAGCGTGAACGTATAATCATTCAACATATGAGCTCTGTTGGCTGCAAGGCAAGTGTCAAAGATACCAGTAATATTATTAATAATACCCACACAACCACTTCATGGCCACTATACAAGTCAGCCTGTCAGTGTTAGCTACAACCCCCAGTTGAGAATTGGAGGATTTTGTTTAGAGAACGGCCGATTTGGGTAAAATGGCCGAAGTCCGATGTTCCGATATTTAGGCGAAAAAATTCCGATGTTGGATTCCGATGTTTAGTTGTTTACCAGCATTAGGATGCAACACTGACACGTTAACAGTCTAGGCACTGTTCTTAGTGAGACCGTCGCGACGGTCTCATTTAGAGCAGATCAGCGATAATTATCTCAACCACAGTTATTTGCTGCCTGAAAGACCCCGACAGACTGCCGTCGTGCCGTCCACCACACGCAAATAACACGAGCTTGCTTCAATTACGGTAGCGTCTGACACCTGGCCGTCGTGGTGTCCTTCATGATGACGTCCGCTGGACAACCATCCACATCGTCTACCGCCACTATCATCGGCGGCGTGGCTGGTTGTCCGCGGTGGCTGGCGCGGACTGACTTTGATGCCATTGCACACTGTTTACTGTGTTTTTTACAAAATCGATATCGGCGATCTGCTGAAGCCGATTTGCCGATGTTCTAACATGCTCCGATGTTGCCGATTATCGATGTCCGATGTGTACATCGGCCGAACTCTAATTTTGTTGGAGTGAAGTGTTACTGCTCGCATGCTCTTACATACAGCAGTGATTGGTGTATATATGATGCCATCTTGACGTCGTCCAGGACCTCACATCGCCCTTTCTTCTACTATTAACTAACATGCACGTTGGTATTCATTGCTGATATTGAGTTTTACCAGCAAACCAGTGCATATGGAAGACGCTGTAGCTGTCCAGTTACAACTGGCACGTGAAGGGCATATGAGGCTGAGTTTACCTTGGTGGCCACGAAACAAATCCATTCATCAAATCCTTTGTCTGCCATTATGCAGGCTTACCTGTGTTAACCAGAGCGCCCAGTTAAAAATTGGAGGATTTTGTTGGAGCAGTGTTTTACTATAGATGGCAACTAAAACATTTAGAGAAGATGCTAGAGTCTTTTCAGCGGTGTTATCTACACCTCCTTACTGCAGATAGCATTTTATTATTATTTTCAGTATTCTTTTTTTACGCCAACTCTTTGACAGAGTCGACATAATAAAGCCGGTCTCAAATATCCGTCCGTACGTTTTGATCCAAGGTCAAGGTCACCAGCCCCTCAAAGTTGGAAATCCGGCCTTTTTCAAAAGCTATCTCCTCTGCTATTTACAATGGGAGTTGGCAACTGACCACAGATTCTTAAACTAGGGCACAATATCTAAATTTGGTCAGGCCGGATTTTTGATATTCGATGTAGTTTTTGTGTCACGTGACTTTGAAGTTAGCACAAACGTTAGTTGCAACCGTCATTGCTGTACAGGGCTAATTTATTTATTGTTACTATTAGTATCATTATTAAAAATGTAGTGATATGCAGGACAATGAGCACTGTGTATCATCATCACCACTACCACCCTCTCTACTGGCCAATTTTCAGTTGACTTTGGATTAGTCGGTTTCCCCTTAGTCCTGTTCTTCCATGTGTTCTGGAAAAGAAATTCAGGAGATAAGTGGCACAGGTTATTTTATGGGTCAGAGCATTGGCAGAAACAAAGAGCACTCACCTCAACTGGGAAAACTAGACAATGGCCTCACTCTTTCCTTGTCCCCACTGGACTTGTGAGGCTAGAGATGTTGCTGCCTTTTAGCAAGTTCTTCAACGCTAGCAGTAAATGTACGTTATCCATGTGATGTTTGTATAATTCACTGTTCATTGGTCTTTCAGATCCAGGAATCGACAAAGACGCGAATCAACTTCAGAGGCGAGGGCGAGAAAGACGAGGACAGGGTGATGGTTATTCGAGGCACACAGGATGCGGTGCATCAGGCCGAGCTGATGGTGAGGAAAGTGATTGTTGATCAGCCGCCAGTTGTGTCTGACACCGTCACTGTACCGGGCACCTCAGTTGGTCGAATCATTGGTCAGTCCTTTTAGTTGCATACTTCTTGTTTTATGTTTTAATACTTCTCGTTTTAACACTAAGGGATGGTTGCACCAACGATATTAATTATCACTCAGCTGATGGTCAGTTTACACATTGCTTTGCTGGAAGTAGGATTTGTTGCACCAGTAGAAATTTTGTTACTTACTAAAGTGGCTGTAGAGCCTGTAGGTAACAACATTTGTGTAAATTTTTAGACTTGTAAATAGCCCGTTAATTGGCCAGACCTTGTGAGAGACACACGGCACACCTTTTCATTTAACCTGGTTTGTTTGTGCTTAGTTATTGTTTTAATGGAGTTTGTATATGACTAATCACTATGTTTTTCTCAGCAGTGACTTGAAAGGTTGTCTCCATCCGTCAATCACTTTCTTCCAGTGCTTTGAGACATTTTAAACTTGCTGCTGACAATAGTATTGAAGATTTTGTTTGTGACCATTGCAGGTCGAAATGGTGATACGATCCGGTCTCTGACAAGGCTGTCAAAGGCAAAGATTGTTATTGATAAGCAAGACAGACGGAACGAGACTTTGCCGGTTGTAATTAACTTGTCAGGAACAGCAGCAGCGATCGACACTGCTAAGGTATTACTTTTTTTACAAGTCTTTTATAAGTTTTCTTGTAAGTACTACCCGATACTTCTCATTTTTGCAGTTTTGTCAAAAACGTCTCCTCACCGTGTGCTCTTTCAGCCAGCTGTTGTGGCTTCTTTTTGGTGCTCGTAAACGTTCTGATATTTATTTATTGACATCTACGTATTCTATGTCCAGACCTAGAAGTTGGGCGTCATTTTTAACTTACTTTTTTCATTGCTATGGCTCACTGATATCTCTGTTAATAGAAGACAGTTACTTATTTGCCATTTATTATTACACACTGAACTAGAAAGCTTTCAGTTGAGGTTGCACCACCATTTTAACAACATTTTTGGCTGACCATGAATTTTCAGCTGGCTGTTACTTATTTACAGTTTCCACTTACAGATCTGCTTTTCAGTCATGGCGCCATAACTGGTTTTTCCAACTTCTTTTTTACTTTTCAGTCAATCAGTTCCGTCTGTGGTGGAATGGTAGACCAGGTAGTAGTAGTAGTAGTAGTAGTCAGTGCAGATGCTGTGGTGTGTGTACTGTAAATGTCCATTGAAAATTACAATTCTATTTAGTTCACCTTATATTTATGTTATTTGGTAAATAGGAATAGCTTGCTTGTTTGGTAGATGTTGATTCTTGAGAAAGTTTCCGAAGATAAAGAATTTCGTGAGAGGGATCGAGCGAAGCTTGAAAGTCAGAAGAAAGAAGAAAGAGGTATGAATGATGTGATGTGCTAATAATAGACTGTTGAAAATGTGGCTTATTACTCATTGTAAATTGTTGCTTATGAATATGTCTGTGTCAGAGTCAGCTGGCATAAACAGAGCAGCGTCCCGTATGTGCTGTGCAAAAAAGAACCGATCACGATGCCATTTGGGGACTAACTTTTGGGTCCAAGGAACCACGTATTAGGTGGGGGTCAAGATCAGACCAATCCGTTTTCAGCCGCGAGGAGAGTCCGTAATTAAATCACTTGTGGCTGTAATCAACGTGGCTGAGCTGTCACATCTGACACTCAACAGCCAACACGGAAGTCCACAGGAGTTTGGTGGTGGAGCAACAAAGGTCTTAAAGGTAAAGGTCAGTTTCTTCTATAGCACTCCTTACAGCGGCAGTGCCGCAACCAGCCGCGCTGTACAATCGTAGGAAGTGGCAGTTGATTGGCAAGAGCCAATGGTGCGGGAGCGCAAATGCTGCAGCTACAACACATACCACTGCCACAATCAACCACACACGAGGCCTTCACCCTGTAACAAGGTAGGATAAGGCCAGTGGATAATTTTCCCTGTCCTTTGAGCTTGCTTTAGTGATTTCACACTGTTGGTTGGTTAACAGGAAGGGCAAATGGTCTGTAAAAAACCTGTGCCACATCGCCAAATGTTCTGTTTTGAAAGAAATAGAGGAAGAAATCCGAGGACGAACTAGCCCACCTAGATGCACTGTTAAGATTAGAGGTGTTATCACCAACAGTGTGATCTGTGAAGGTTGTAATAGTCTGCCACTGCTCGTGAAAAGTTGCTGGATTTAGAGCAGTGAGCATACAATTTTGGTGGTAGTTGGTACAGCTGGTCAGAAGAATAACATAAGATTTCACATTGACAGCATGGTACTTTGACCCAGCAGTGGTTGTCTGAGTTAACAGCTACTACGTTTAACCGACTTGGTCAGTATGTCAGCGGTGCAGGTAACAGGGCCTAGTGTTGCACCGAACTCACTGTTTCTTCCCTAGTGGTGGTCAAGACCAGTAGCAGCACTTATTGCACCACGGAGGGATGGCCAGGCTGAGTTGGTCTGAGAGGCTGGTTTGAATGCCAAGACCATACAGTCGTGAAATAGCCGCCTGCCTCAGTACCAAGAAGTGATTTGCCCAGTGCTGTTACCACTAAGCCAATTTACACAGGGTTCCCACGCCTCCTGGAAAGTCCTGGGTTTCTGTTTGTACAATTTCCAGGCCCTGGAAAGTCCTGGAAAATTGGTTTGGTCCTGAAAAGTTTTGGAAATTTTAGTGAAAGGTCCTGGAATTTTCTAGGTTATGTTGTGGGATGCGGACACACTGATGCAGGCGCATATACCAAAATTTGCAAAAATGCTCATATTTTATCTGTATGTACGAATAGATCGCTGGCGGTCAGGGCTGTGCCCCAGACCCCATAGTAACTGCTGTTTGTCTTTATATTTAAACATTGCTGTTGTACGACAGGGTCCTGGAAACATGCTTCTGGTGTCCTGGGAAAGTCCTGGAAATTTTTGTAACCAAGAGAGTGGAAACCCGGTTACAGCTGATAAGTACAAAAGTCAAAACAATCCAACATTTCTAGTGGGCATTGTGCTGTTTGATGCTGTGAGTGATGTGTCTTGTTGATACAGCAGCCAGTCAGAAGTCAGCTGATGTAGATATGCAGATGGGAGGAGATGCATCGTCCGGTGTCTACCAGCCAGTATACGTGTCGGCCGTGGAACATCCGCAACATTTCTGGATGCAGGTGTTAAGTGAGCGCTCAACACAGCTAGACGGCTTGATAACTGAGATGACGGCATTCTACGAGACACAGGTATGACATACAAGAAGTCCAAAATAATATATCAGATCGTGTTATTTTTGATGGCTGTGATAGAACTTCGTATGTTATTTCTGCCGACGAAAACCTGTCCGGCAGACATTTCTATAAACATGCAGCATATGTTACTGACAAAGCTAATTACACTTATGTTTCGTGTGCCACTGTTTGTATTGTGGTAATCAAACTGAATAATGTTCTGAGGTAATTTGCAGTCACAAACTCCCGATTTGTAAACAGGTGGTAATTATCTTGCTGAGAGTATAAAAAGTACATTGCAGTGGAACAGTAATAGGAAGTCATAATGTGGCATAAGTGATGACTGTAATTCCCATGTAGCTTCCAAGAACAAAATAGTATTTACTCTTTCTTTTGTGGCAGAAAGTAAACTTGTATGCCACCATATAGTATGCATATGTATATTTTTCAACAACAGTAAAACTGCACGTTAATGGACTGCTGTGTGTAACTTAAAAATAAAGCCATTTTAATTTCACATTTTAATACTTGAAAAAAGTATTATGTGTGGTAGTAGTTTTCTCGTCATATAACTGCAAAACTTGTGGCATTTTAATACACAACATTTTCTGACTTAAGAAGTCACAAGTGGCCACAGACTTCGGAGAGTTGATATGACTGACGTAAAGGGAATGATGATCATGTTCCTTTAATTATGAGTCTCTTTCAGTATGTGGAAAATTAGATTTCACAAATTTTTACAGCAGTCTTCCTTCAGGGTTAGGTTGGCAGCAGAAAATTGCTGTTAATTGTACACAGGAATTCTTGCATCTGTGATTTTTTAGAAACCGATGCACGTATACGTGAATATTTTATTTCCCACAAAACAGATGAAGTATTGGCTGGCAACGTGAAAGAAAAATCCATCACATTTTGGCTGAGAATGTTTTTTATTATTTTTTGACTTCACATCGTTTTGCTGTACAGGGTGAGCCAGTAACAGACGTCCATGAAGGTGACATGGTGGCCGCGCCATTTGACAGTGACAACTTGTGGTACCGAGCCCAAGTTTGGACGGTTGAAGACAACAAGGTTGACTTGTATTATGGAGATTTTGGTGACAGTTGTTGGATCGACAAAGACCGAATTCGGCGGCTCAGGTTCGAGTCTAGCATACTGGTAGTAGCCAGCAGTAATTGGTATTAATCACGGTAGTTCATCGGCGTCCTGGGCAGGGAATCTCCCATTTTGGGGAACTTTGCTGTGCTCCCCCATAAGCCCAAAATTGGACGAATCGTGATGTGATGCTTTGAGGCTGTTGTGACTCCATAATCTATCAAGTTTGCACGGCATATGGGTGTAGGATCGGCATGTGTGGATAAACGTTTGTTCCCGAAGACGGACGTACTTGTTTAAAATTAGTCCATTTTGAATTAAAACGAAAACTGTGTTTTCACTTACATCTAATTTTGTCTGGCATCTGCTGAGCTGCATTGGTGCATTCAAGTCATTGTGTTAATTACAGTGTATATGCACAAAACCAGGGCTCCCAGTTGTCCTGATATTCCTGAAATTTTAAAATTGTCCTGAAATCAAACTGAAAACTGGTTGTAAAGTGGATGACTATTTTAGAAGTGGCTACATTCTGAGCTGTATAGTTTGATTTTAGTTGTTTGTCCCACTTCAGTTATGATTATACTTACTTAATGTAATGTAATGTAATGTTTTCATGTGCGTTTAAATGTTTTTCAGAAGTGACTTTCAGGTTCTTCCATTCCAAGCCACTGAATGCTGCTTGGCACATGTGAAGCCCATTAATGGTAAGCCTGCTGATGTTGATATTTTTTTTTACATTTTTTTGAAGCCTATTGGCTTTATTTGGCCTCATTCTCGTATTGAAGCCACTGTCAATTTGTTGTTTGTGAATTTGTGATGGGTAGTCTGTCCATCTAATTTTGACGTACAGATATTGTACTAGTGTGCAGGTCATATATTCCATGAAGATTTCTTTGCACCTCATTGCATTTAGTCACAAAACAGTTTTATCACATTTTTCTTCTTTGAAGGTTAAACGATGATTACTGTGGATCGAAGTAAATGGAGGAAGTTAATTATTTTAATTAAAGACATGAGTAATAAGCATAAAGATAGGCAGTGAGTGAATGAATGTTGCTGGTGCCAGCTCACCTGGATAGGGAACCATTAAATGTCTCGATGTCGTGGTTTGTGGTTGTGTCATTGTGTTGTTGTTTCTTTCTTAGACTTTGATATTTTGACATTCATTTGATAGAATTGTTACATATGTACATTTATAAAGCACACAGTCAGAAAAATGATTGAATTGAAAGTGCTGGCGGCTGCTAGATGGTTAGCACTGGTGGACGTTGTAGTTATGGAGAATTGGTGAGTTCCTGACTGTAGGGCTGCTTGCCACTAGCCTAATGTAGTTCCAAAGTAATATATCAGTGTCTTTATAACATGTCTGGTGCCGTTCCTGCCACCAGCCATCAGTGTTAAAACACTGAATAGAACTCAAAATGCTGACCCAGACTCGGAAAATCTTCCATTAACCTCTCATCATTTGTTGATCGACTAGGTAACTCCCAAGGAAAAGGACTTTGTGCTACCTTTATGTCGGCTCTCTTATGCCATGCAAGAGTGTCATGTGGCAATGTTTAATGGCCCAGCACTTTGGTTGTAGGCACAGAATGGACGAGTGTGGCTGTAGATGAATTCGAGGCGCTGACTCACGCTGCCAAATGGAAGCCGCTCATGTCGAAAACTGTCGGCCGGCACACGGATGATAGCGGGTTTGAGATGCTGTATGTTCAGCTTGTCGACACCAATGGACCAACGGTACTGACATGCCCACTGCAATGACGTTGTAGTTAGTTAGTTAGTTAGTTAGAGTTTAACGTCCCCTTTCAGCACAAATACGGCTATGTCAGAGACAAAAGGTCAGGGATGGAGAGCTATCTCCTCCTAGTGAAGGAAGGCCAGCGATATATTGACCTCAATCCTGGCCGCCTTTTTGTTCAGCAGCCACCGACAAAGGGAAATGGATCGAGAGGCTTGTTTAGATTATTACGCTAGCGCCTACAACAGGGGAAGACAACTATCGCACCGCAAGACTAAACTCAACCAAATACAACAAAACACCATAATAAATCTTAACTAAGCAATACAGATAACACAAAATTAACAAAACAAACTAAACCCAGGTTCAGTCGCTTCTTACGATCTCCGGCCTGGAAATGGAGCAGTGACTATTCTGGTAGAAAGGGAAGGGATGGACAAAAGAAGAAAGTAGGTAAAGCGAATGAGAAAAGGGAAAAGGTAAACAGAGCAAAAGATGACGAAGTGAATGGACAAGGGAGGAAAAAAGGCAGGAAAGGGGGTACTCCAGCCCCACACGGGGTATTGACGTTGTAGAATAGATCACCAGCATAGCAAATAGCTATGACCCTGACCTTAATTCATCCCACATCCTTTATGTATAGGGTCACGCATTTTGCTTTTGCATTATTGCCATAGCTGTGTTATTATTTATTTACTACCATGTTAATAACGAGTGTACAAGGTGACTTAGCAAAAGGCCAAATCACCGTCTTGTCACTCCTTGCAGTGGCAAATGCTTTCATTCGCTGTGGCTGCTGGGCAGTTACATTCGCCCGTGGCGGCAGGCAATGCAAGTATGATACAGTTGGCCGGCACATGTTTTCCCTCGAAAGTACCCTTCCCATGGGGGCTGTCTGGGCCCCATCTAATATGTGGTTCCTTGGACCTACACGGCATCTCGATTTGTTCATCTGTAGCAATTTGCCGTATCTATGCACTGTGTGCCTGCGATGCGGCCTAATAATAATAGTAGTACAGGAGCAGCTTTATTTTGTGAGTGATACTGGCATAACTGGCTAAGATCAATTGCCAGGAAGATTACACAGAAGTTCTACATGGTAGGCATGCACTCGGAGTGTTGATAGGAAAACTGACTTGATGTTGTGGATTGCCAAAGCAAGTTCTGGTTGTTGCATAATAAGTAATAGTCGGCTAAAACTTCAGTGCTTTGTCACTGTTGGTTGGGTGACAGGATATGCATCCATCCTGTAGAAACTTGCTGGGAAAGTCCCAAATGATCGTATTTTGGATGCCCGGTCTAACATAAGAATAATAATAATAATAATAATAATAATAATAATCTAGCTTGTATAGTGCCAGTATATCAAAGACTCCTGCGGCAACTCCAGGAAACTCGGCCAATTGGTTGAAAATGATGATGTGGTGGTGGTAATATTAGTAGTAACCAAAAGCCAGCACCCAAATTTGTGTCAAGTTTGTTGATCATAGGTGCATTGGTTTTTTAAGATACCGTGTGGATTAACAGACAAACAGTGGTGAAAACCCATGAGTGGGTAATAAGAATAGTCATCAGCCGAAACTGCTGTCACTGGATAATCATCTGTGTATGTTTCTTTAGGACATTGATGTTGCTGCACGGCTGGTCGAGTTAGACCATGCTGTATACATTGACACAGCTCAGTCGGCCGGTCCAACATGTGACTCTCAGGTGAATTATGACACTCATTAACCATCTCCGTGTCTTGCATGTCCACGCCCACCGGACTGCCGTCGCCCGTTGTTTGCTTTGGTTGTCTTCTCGACAATGATCGCAGCACGAGAGCATGAAAGTTAACTCGACTGGCTTTGCAACTGGTTGTTGTGTTAGCTGCGTCTTGTGTGAATGACTTTGTAACTTGACTGATTGTTGTGTGTTTTGTTACGGCGTACAAGTCTGTTAAGACGATTTTGCTTTTTGCCGGCATTTAGCTAAGTATTTTATATGACTTTTTGTCGTTTGTGACAGCTTTTCTAAACCTACGGCTGATGTGTGCAGTTGATAGATATTAGAGTGTTGCTGACGTCTGATAATGGCTGCTGCTGGTTTTGTCAGTATTAAGACTTAAAGTAAGCTTCATTTTTCATCGTCCGTGAGAGTTCAGTTGGTTGTTCAGGCTCCACACCCATTAGGAGTTTTTCGTGAGCAATCGACTGTGTGTTTTTGAGCCTTTGCCAACCGACACTGTCGGCGATGCCATTACGTTTTTACCCGTTGTCCCATTCTTACGGTCAGATATTGTTACATTTCATGAACAGCTGGAACAATCTTGATAAAACTTACAGGGAATATTTACTAGCCCCTACTGATGACTTGATTAAATTTTGCAGGTCAGAGGTCAAGGTCACAGCAGGCTGTTGAGGTCTAATATTGTGAACACCATATCTCATTAACTACTTGAGCAGTCTTAATGAAACTTACAGGGAATAATCACTGGCCCCTACTGACGATCTGGTTAGATTTTAAAGGTCAAGGTCACAGCAGGCCTAAGTATGTCCTGGCGAAGACATCCACGTCAACGCTTGGTGTCAGAATCTGTCTCCTTTTATAATTGGTTGCTTTTACATCACTCCTTCATTGTTGATATTAATTCTGCTAATGAAGGCAGAGTACTGGTATCATTAACAACCAACTTGACTCTAACTAATGATGAAAAATGGAACCGTAGCTGATACCGCAGACTAATGAAACTACTAAACATCTGGCTTGTGCTAGCAAGTGCTGTGTTTGCAGCTGCTATTCAGACCAGCTAGTCTTTCTGCATGGAGTTTGTCATTCTAATATGTATTCACTTGCTGTGATAACGTGGCAGTTTTTTTATTTGAGTGTAATATAATGTGTTTTATCCGAAGTTTCCTCTAAACATTATTTTTAATGTTTGCTGGGTTTTGTTGTTTGGATTTCTGTTGCATTGCCGTTGATGTGATGTTTATGTACCCTTAGTTTGATGTCGCATGAAGTAGTTCGTCCAGTGACAGTCATATTGTAGGTGTAATAGCATAAGAAAACTGACATGAAGGCAGCAAGAGCCATTCTATTACCTCGGGAGTTGTGGGTGAAGAGAATGATGCCAGGAAGTACATCTGGCCATGCAAAACATTTGCAGAAGTTACACATCGGGATCAGTGGGCAACGGTTAAAGCCATTTATACACGTATTAAATAAAAAAAAATTCACTCTGCTGGGTTCTTTGTGTGCAAAAGAATTTTATTTCATACATGTTAACAGGTTTGAAATAAAACTGGATCTGTCAGGTGTTAGTTGAGCACGTTTGAAAATATCATGTGTCACTCTTTCGCTGGTGATGTAACACTATATGTCATGTCCGACATGCGTATTTTAGTGGACTTGAAACAAAGCAAACTGATGATTGACAGATAGCTCCACCCATTTCCCTGATGTGTTAATCTTCTCATTTCACCTGAATGGATTTCAGCTTTTTCAGACCTGATTACCATTGCCAGATAAATTTATTTCGGCATGAAAGAAAACACATACTGACAGAATGTACTTTATATGGTCAAACAATACTATTCCTTTACTGACATTTAAAACATTTTTAGTCATACACCCAGTCGAAATATAC
>Ga0209780_1001205_pt1 | contig 16537 bp, 7 predicted proteins | sample WorMetexBAHAMAS2_FD_187384 | JGI IMG/M metagenome (GOLD analysis project Ga0209780, IMG submission 187384) | Marine gutless worms symbiont microbial communities from Max Planck institute for Marine Microbiology, Germany - Inanidrilus exumae... | ecosystem: Host-associated > Annelida > Digestive...
CTTCCCTTCCCTGCCCTTTTTCTTCCTTCTCTTCCCCTTGGTTCCCCTTCCTTTTCTCTTCCCTCCCTTCACCCTTCTTCCCTTCCCATTCACTTATCTTCTCATCCCTATCCTTTCTCATCCCTCCACTTCCTTTAAGTCCCCTCCCCTTTCCTCTTTTCAACAGACCAGTTGGGGGGTTGACGTGTGCTTCCGGTTTTGCGGCGACAAGGGTCACTGCTTAGGTTTCCTAGTTTATTAAACAACAGCTGAATCATACATACAGCTACATCGAAGCCCTTGATTAAAAAGTCCATACAGCAGAGATCCACAGTGGTCACAAAAAGTTGGACTACTGTAAGTATGTACTTTAAACTTGTGCTGATGAGTTGCCTGTACAAAACATACCGTATCCATTTGCAATAATATAATAATGCAATTGGGGACAGCAGACTTTGCCCCCCTTCCCCCGTGCCAATTCAAAACGAAGAAACATATACAGACAAATATAGAGACATACCATAAAATCTCAAGTATAACAAGCACAATTTGACCAGTATTACCATCTCAAAGGAGGGCATATGTATTATACACAGGAACTAATAAGCACATTAGTTTTCATGGTAGTAAAATAAGGCCACAGTTCATCATGAAGGTGGACTTACATGACTCACAGCACAGGCACCATCATTGGTTATGGCTTACAGTTACGACTGCGGCACATAACACGGTTGTTGGTATGTTAACGGTGAGACCATGGCCACAGCAATGCTGTGGCCATTGTCTATCTCATGGCTGTAGCAGGACTTGTCAGTTGCTGTCCACGCCCCTGCCACAGATGACATGGCTAATAACAGTCTGATACAGGACTGGCAGACAGAACTGCTGCATGTGGGCTGACTGGGTGTGTATTATACGCAAGTGCATTATTACTGACCCGCCTAATGGGCCAGTATTGTTTTGCTCACTGGCATTTGTTGTCTGTCGTCGTCATCTGTCGGTGTCTGTAATGCTGCCAACGGGCGGGCCAGTCGCCAGGCATGTGGGTGGTCGATACACAGTGTGCGTCGGCAGTCAGGCAGCCGACACTGCACAGCAGGCCAGTATGGTTACGTGCCATTAGGGCGACACCTTGTTATACAAGAGACTTTTGCAGTACATACAGACACTCCACACAGACATGATGACCGCAGTACTATGAACCCACGTCTGAGGGAAAAATTGCAAGTTTTTTTTATAGTGGTGCAGAGAACAGGCAAATTATGACGCCAAACATTGTCACTATTATGACTAGTTTTCTATATGTATATGTCCCATCTGTATATGCCCCATTATGTGAAAACATGATGCCATCCACAAAAGTAGAAGTACATAAGATATTGCACTGTTGTACATAACAAATTGCATATTGTCACAGGAAGACCAAGCCAAGGCCACAGGCAACACAGTAAATTTCGTGAAGTTTGGACGCTGGATTTTTGAGATATGCAAGTGGACAGACATACAGATGAACACACAAATACAAACAAACAGACACAGTGATCACAATACTGTGCACCTCTCCCGGAGGTGAAATAATAATCATACATACATATTCCATGCTGGGAGCCATAAAAATTTTGACAGTTAACTTTTCAAAAATTATCCATTAGCAAATTCCTACTTATTAATTTTGTTTTATACACTGGGTCTCAATAAAACAAAATACCTGAATTTTGATCACAATGTAAGCAAATATATACTGATTTTTTACTGCAAGATGCCATGCTAGTGCGGTGTATGCTGTCACCATGTGTCCATCTATCCATCACACACTGGTGTTGTACTAAAATGGCTAAACCTAGGATCACGCGAACAACGGCATACGATAACCCAGGGACTCTAGTCTTCTGATGCCAAAGATCTCGGCAAAATTCCAAGGGGGTCACCCAAACTTGGGTGCCAAACAGAGGTGGGGTAGGTTAAAATTGGCGATTTTTGACCAATATCTTGCTATATCTCAGAAACAGTGCGGGATAGGGACACAGTTACTATGGAAGGCTAATAGGAAATCATATGCGCTCTATCGAATGGTGCTATTTCCAATGGCCTTAAGTGACCCTAACTACCCCAAATCACCCCATTTTTGACATTTTGTATCGCCTTTCATATCTTGATCGTGAGTGGAAAGTCTTCAAATTTGGTAGGTACTAGGTAGGATGATGGTAGCAAGTTCTAGCCCACGGATGGCAAACCGTCTCTGAAAGGGGCGTGGTTAGGTCACGTAAACTGTTTAAATTTTGGTGGGCACCAACCATATCTCTGGAATGACTGATCAACTCAGGTGCTGTCATAGGTGGACGGTCAGTATGGTAAACTGGTGTCCATCGTCATCACCAGTTTATCACACTGTTCATCGACGTGTGTACAGCATGGCGGGCGCGAGGCGACATACAGGTCTGTCAGTGGTAGCAGAGACTTGTAAAATTCTGCCAATGTCAGATTCCCAAGAAAATTCTGTACATACCCACTAGTTTCCATCTCTCTGTGTGTGCATTAATAAACTACCTTGTGAAACTTGTAAATAATATAATTGTGAAGTTGAAAATTTAAAATGGTATCGACTTCAGTGACACCTTGCATCAGCAACCCCAGAATTTGTCCTGCTTGATAGCATATTTGCAAGCAAATTAGCATGTCCAATTGATAAAAAGCTGTCTGTAGGCTCTCCCATAAAGAAAACTATCAAGATTGCAACATTAATCAAATTTCAAGGGTACAATTATTCATTTATTAACATTTTAAACAATTTACTGCATACTACAAATTTTCAAAGGCCTGAACAGAAAAAAGTCAAAGCCAAGTTCTTTGGCAGCTTTTTTGTTCAATTGGCCATCTTTTCCAGAATTACATCAGGTTGCGCACGATCCTCAAAAACAAAACCTTAGGAAACATGCAAGTGAAGCATCATTTTACAGGCTGAATACCCTTCTCTCTCAGCAGCTAAAATGCCGACAATGAACACTCCATATACGTCAACCATCCTCATATGCCAAAGAAAACAACAGGTTCAAACAACTGAAAACATATACTTCAAAATTAGCACAATTTGTTTCATTACTCACATCTGAATCAGGTCCTTTGTCAGCACCTGGGCACTGAAATGTGACGTATTCATGACAGCGCTTGTGCACAACAAAGCTGCACACTGCAACAATTCCAGTTTACAATATAAACGCCATCAGTCACATGGCACTTTTACAGCCAAACAGTATTCCATTCCACTGCCACATGTAGGCTGAACCAAAATGAATGTATGATGTGTTTCCAACAAAGTGAATGTATAATTCTGGTTAGCAGCTACTGCATCAAATTTATTTGTAAAAAGGGGACAGTTCATTCAGCTAGTTGGTTGGTTAGAGTTTAACAGCGCTTTCGACACACCGTTCGTTCAATCACCACGACAACTGCAGACACTGACAGTGAAAAAAATTACTACACCACAGTCGGATCTGTACATGGCTACAACTACATTTTGTGCAGTCAGAATACCATGACTTGGATGACTGCAGCTAGTGGCTTCATGGTTCATGCCACACGACATAAATAGCAAACAAATATGTCTGGTGCACCACTGTCTAGCCTGTAGCCATGTATAACATGTTGGTAGAACAGGCACAGGCCAGTCCTACAGTGATTGTGGGGTGCATTGCAAATCTGTACACAGTCAGTATTCCTGCCTTTATTATATGCCTACATGTCAACTCAGTTCTATTATTACACCGATGTGCAGTCACAGCTGGGCGTGCATAAAATTACCCACTGAACTGCAATTCTGTATGTATATTGAACACTCTCATTTCATCTTAAAAATGTACGTGTCTGGTGAGACATTAAATGCCATTCAGTCATTGTATATTCATACCATTCTAAACTACACATGCAATTACTGAATATCAATGAGTGCACTGAATAACACCTCTATAAACAGAACCTACAATATAAACTCACCATTACACTGAAATCCTTGCCTGCCAAAGCCCCTGTAACATATCCAAACATTGAAGAATGAACACATCAACATAAAGCTTTGATACCATAGACAAGCAGCTGCATGACTAGTCAATGAATGGAGCTTCAAAAGACAGTATCTATTTACATAGATACTTATCAGTAAAAGCAATTATGAAACATATGTTATAAAACAGCCATAGTGTAAATTGTAAAGTCTCACAAGTACACAACTAAGTTTTTCCCATGCTGTGATGGTAATGGCAGAGAGGAAATTGCATTTGTGCAGACAAACTGTTAATTGCAAATGCCATAGATTGCGAGATGCAGTTCGTGTTAATAACGTTATATGACGTCACAAATCAGGAAAGGGTAGAAGAACAGTTTTGAGTTAATGGAAACCATTTCAACAGTTTTCACATCCCTCGTACTTATGGTGGCAGACAGGCACTACACTCCAGTGGAGCTTAAGTGGGGGCTCATCTCCTTGTCACAGGCCACAAAGAACAGAGGTGGGTATACTTACCCAGTGTTGGGTAGAAATGTTACATTATAGTATTTAATTTAAGATCTCAGCGCTAGGCTGGACCCCTGCCCACAATAACGAACGAATGAACAGTACTAAATTACAATTTTAAGTAATATGTAAAGAAGAGCACACATTTAGGTCCAAGTTTTAATAATTAACCAAATAATCGGGCGATTAACCAACTTATGGTTTAAAACAGCAAACAGCAAAAGTGACCTTCAAAATCACTAAAGGTGATGATAATGGCAGAGAGAAAGTCGCATTTTTAACAATTAACAGTTTGGTGCCATTCGATAGGCCACATAACATTTCCTATTAGTCTTCCAGTTCCATTGCAACTAGTATTAGTGGAGTATTCATTGCTGCAAATTTCTATATGCAGAGTCTATGCAGTATATTGTTACATGTCTTCTCTTCTCTTTGTTAACCAGCCACTTTCTGTGTTTATTGCTTATTCCTCACTGCAGGTTTGGATGGATCTTACTAAGTTTTAATTGTGGAGCGAGGTCAGTTGCTTTTCCTGACATTGATCCAGCAATATCTAATCACTGGAAGCTAGAACTTTAAAAAACAGTAGTCATAGGATTCATGCCATCCAGGGTGAACATGGCTTAGTGGTCACAAGACAAAATGATAATAGATTAATAGTTGCAGTGTTAAAAGTCATCTAAAACTGTGCAGGATAAAAATGCATGGGTGTAGTTAAGTGTTAAAAGTTTATGTTAAATCATTAAATGTTAATGTTGCAGTAAACAATAAGGAAATCAGCTGGTAAATACTGACTATGTGCACATCACATGATGTGTTAGTGATCATTATCATTTGTGTGCTGTGCAGTGAGTAACACAGCTTTAAAACAACACTTTAGTATTGTCACAAAACAACATTTTATGCATGCAAAATAAATTTATCATTATTATAACATTTTAAAATGTTGTATTAGGAGTTAAATTTTATGCTTATTATTTTTTATTTATGACAGTTTCCATTTTAGACTGTGTCCATTGTTACTCGAGATAAGAAAACATTGCATTCACTATATTTACTTTTCATCATGATGAATTAGATTGAGCCAGTTGGGTTGCTGTTACAATGCTGTTTGTACATTATAATAAGTCACAGTGAAAGATTTCAATGTTGCTGTGGCCTCTTTACAGAACACAGATGCAAAATAAGTAACAATATCTTAGAAACAATGCAAAATAATGCTTTAAGTTGGACGATACTGGCCAGCTATGCCCCTGGCTTTAAGATTATTAATACACGTATCATCTGTGCAGTTGCAGTTATGTTTGGTTGGGTATGACAATCTACAATAAACAAACATGATGATGATGATGATGAAAGAACAGACACAAAAAGTGTGACTGTGTAAACATGTAATGTTGCTGAGCAATGGTACATGTTTCTAAGTTAAGTAATTGGGGTGTAATTTGCGGCAATCAAAATTGAAATTTTTTTGAAGATTTCCTGATGCTCAGATTAAGAAACTTCTATGCACAAGACTTAAGACAAGCTTCAGATTTTTACAGAATCGAGACTCTGCTGCAAATTTTTTTTCCGTTGAATTCTGGCTGATAGATAGCTCCACTGTCGACTTATCACTAGCCAGTGCCGTATAAATAGCATGGAAGTGGTTAATCCGGTAACTGAGCGACTATGCGCATTTGACGTCATTAGTTTGCCAGCTGCCTGACAAAACAGCATTGTGGTTGTTACTCCGATGACCATAAGAATATCGTCCACCACAGTTGCAGTTATATTTCCGGCTGCCGGAACATTTACCTGTTAGCTATGTTTACAGTGACTGGACGAATATCAACTGCCCTACGTAAAAATTTGGGGAAATGCACCCCGAGATTAAATCCCCACAATTTCAGAACTCCTAGTGCGAACATGATCCAATTAAAAATATCAATCTGTCATGTAAATGCCCACAAACCATGAAAATTTTGCACGAATCATACAAGGGACATGCCCCTCTGGAGCATTCATATGCCCAAATTTCATAAAATTTAGTTTTGGTATTCCCATTGTCAAAGCTGCATCATTGAGTGAAATTTGGTGTAGACTAGTGATGAAAATAAGGTGATTCACATCGCAAAATGCGACGTATTTTCGGGTGCTTGCGAATCAATTTGATATTTGTGCACATTCCGGTGCGAATCACAGAAACGGCAGCATCATATTTATCAGCGTGCGGTGCCGCATTCGGACTGTATAGTTGTACTGTAGCCTGGTTGCATGTCAGGAATTGTCAGCACATAACAGACTATAGTATTATAACATTGTGGTTGCAAATACAGAATTGCATCGCGTATAGTATATTTTGCTAATCAAATACTGTTGATTGCTAATCAACTGGCAATTTTGGCGCAAAAATGCGAATCATCATGAAAAGTCTATTTTCACCACTGGTGTAGACATGCCAAATTTATTCCTCATTGCAATGTTGCCCTACGAGGGATCTCACTAAAACCTGACCGCAAGCAGACCGCAAGGAGACGGCGATGTTAATTAGGCTTGCAGTCTGAATTTTGCTAGACCGCAATTGCCAGTCGAGCGTGTAATTACCAAAGATCAACCCTGCGGTTATAACAGACAAGCATACTTAATAGTGACAACAAGACGTGACCGCAAAGCAAGATAACATCACATACTGTATCACACTGACCGCACAACTGACGTACTTAGACCTATACAGTACAAATCCAAATAGGATTTTTAGCGAACGTGAACTAGTTCGACTCGACTGGCAATTGCGGTCTTGCAGTCAGGTTTTAGTGAGACTGCCTACGAGCAAAAAGAAAACAAAACCAACCACTGAGTAATCTAAATAGTGGCATTTGCAGGCAATTCTGCTGGTAATTAAATATGAACTTAAATAAGAAATTATGTTCTCTCCCTCAGGGCGGCTGTAAGAGCTTTTAGCCTGGCTTGTCCTGCCTATTATTGTTTTATTACATCGCATATATTGTTAATTTTGGCAAATAAACGTGAACGTGAACCTACCTCCACTGAATATTTGCAATTTCACCAAACTGCTCCTGCAAGTAGTGGACGCAACTCGCAAAATAATAATCAATCACACACACCATAGCACTCACCATATAAAATCTTTACAATGACTGCAGAATGTCGGTTGTTTGAAGAATCTCGCAACAAACTTGTGATCCTTTACGTCAAATACGAGTTTCTGCCTCAGTGCTCCCCGTCTCTCATGCTTCATCTCACGGTTGCTTCCGTCTGTAGCGACTGACATGTTTCCGCGGTGACAAAAATTAATAACCAAACGCTCAACTTAACACCTTAAATAACAAATGGCCGTTGCAAGTAGTGAATAAGACTCGAAATGCAACTCTCAACAATTACACACAAAATATAACTAATTATAAAATAATAAATAATAATATTATTTATTAACTAATTATAAAGGTACGATTCTGCGAACGGCGAATCGGCGATAACCATTAGAGCTGTGCCACGTACCCGAATTCTTGAGAAATACATAACTCAAACTCAAATAAACTCAAAGACCTTCAACGGACGCAGGTGCTAAACACCTCAATGTCCGTATCTATGTAACACTATTATGTACACAACAAGAACTCATTAGGAGATGAGATAGCGAACGTGAACCTTTATACGACGATATTGCACACGTATTTCAAAATACCAAAAAATAGAACCTACTTCGTTTAGCAAATTGAACAATTGCTAGGCATGTACTGCGCATTCTTAAATTTATGAATCTGCTACAGAATGTCGACCTTGCAATTATAGAATATTTATGGAAGTGGTTACGGACACGACCGTCGTGTATCGTCCACACGACCGTGAACTGCGTAAAAATTCGTTTCTTTCTTTCTCTTATGCCCCCGAAACACCTAGCGCCTTTTTCTTATATATCCCTATAAAAAACCCTCTTTCAACGATAAAGTATAAACTTACTATCGCATTCTTGTCAGCAAACGGGTAAAAAGTCGGCAAACGGCAAAAAAATTGGCCCCACTAACCCCGCTACCGCAAAAATTTCTTTCATTATTGCGATACAACCTTTTTGTGGGTGTCAACGAAATGCGCGTAAAGAATATAACCGTTACTGTGTCGGTTAGAGTTAGTGTTACGGTTAGGGTCAGTTTAGTTTGATTTGTTAGCAGTAACAGTTTTGGTGGCGTCAAGTGTCGTTTTCTCTGACATCGCTGCATTAATTAGTGGAGTGGTTCAAGGTAGTGGCATTGGCCCGCTTTGTTCTTGACTTATATAAATGAGCTTGCGTTTATCCTTAAAAGCCATGGCATTAAAATCAAATTATTTGCGGATGATGTTAAGCTGTATATACAGATTGTTGACGACATAGATGTTGCACAGATGCAGCAAGCAATCGATGCCTTAGTCGACTGGGCTACAGAGTGGCAGATGTCCATCTCAGTTAACAAGTGCTGTGTGTTGAATGTTGGTAGAAGTAGTCATGATACTTGCCTCTATATAAATGACAATGTTTTGCCTGTAGTTGAGTCTACTCGTGATCTGGGTATTCTAGTGTCGTGTGACGAATAACATGACGTTCGAGAACCAGCGTCATACAGCTGGTGCTCAACTGGTCTTGGTCATACTAAACAAACAGCAGTAAGTAATCGAATACTGATAAAAATTCGAGATACATCCCTATGATTCTAAACTGTCGATAGTATGTATATCGTATCATCTAACTGATATATCGCTAAAACTAGATGCTTTGGGCAACATTTTTTGTCGCAGAAAGTTTAGGCATAGGCCTATCTTAACCATTTTTACGCAATGCGCCCCGGAAGCTACCGAATTCGGTGAAATAACGCAAAATAAGAACTATTTTGCCGTTCAAGGTCATTCAAGACCATCGATTTTGGTAAAATAAAAATGTTACCTTCAGTTTGACCCACACTCAACAGTTACATTCACACGGTCGCAAGGCTGTCCTCAGTGTGGGCAATCGCAATGGAGTAGGCATATGGCATGTGGGTGTGGCATATGTACAGTTATACACTGACATTTAGTCAGTCATGAGCTTGTTTTCAGTGTGGATGCATAAACTGATTCACATTAGTCGTCTCTGATATCGCCATTATTTGTGCTGAAAATGGACGTGACGATACGATACGATACGGTAGATTAACGTGCGCTCAAAAGATGACGGGATGGCCAGCTTAATCTAGCGCACGGCCCAGAAACGAAAAAATAAGGAAAAAATTTAAAAAAAACCCAGTAGTTCAGAAGAAACGGTTCAGGCAAAGGTCTGTGGTCCGTGGAGGCAGTCCGGAAGGAAGAAGTGAAACGTTAAACTCGAACTAACTCGATTCACATGACAGAGGGTAACATTTAGTAGATTTAGGGTCATTTGGGTTAGGATGTGGGTTAAGGTTAGGGTCGACGTTGCGTATTGTATGGTCTCTCGGTCATAACTAAGCTTATTGTTTCTAAAAACTGACTGATTGACTCATATGTAGGCTGTGTTAGTCTGTTGTCACAGAAAATTTGAATGTTGACTCCACCGTTGAATAACAGCCTGATTACTTACTGTCAGTGTTATAGATTATGAAACGAACTATACCATAACAGTGCTGCATATAACGAATAATCACAGCCATATCATCACGTATAGTCTGCGACAGCTGAGCTCTTGTTAAAACATACCATCCGGATCAGCCCACCTTGTAATCCGAATGTACGATACACTGACTGTCCCTAAAATAAAGACATTTCTCCCTTATCTACAACTCTAAACTTCGCATTGAATTATCCATTAATTACCATAACTATTAAAGTTTTATTTTTGGAATTATATTGTTTTACTTCCACTATACATTATAAATTTTTAAATCCTAAATGAAGTAACTACCTCGTGATCGTTTTTGAACTTTAAAACGTACTCACCTGGAATGGGTTACCAATTTATGACCTCGTTGGCATTATCTCTTCTGCATTGTTAAGCCATAGGCGACAGTTTTTGAGGTCGCATGGCTTTACAACCAGTTTTAAAGACCTTAGTTTGCGTAAAACCGCGCCTCTGGAGAAAAGTTATTGCAACAAGCGACCGGTATACGCTGTGGATGGGTATACCCGGTCGCTAATAAAAGGCTAAAACATATCTTAGTTGTAATATCCTGCAGATTATTTAAGTTGTCAAATGACTATACAGCTTTGTTTATCTTCAAAAAAAAAATAAATACGCACAAAATATACGCCTAAATCTAATGATATAATGACGCTCTAGCTGAAGCTAGAGAACGCGACCATACCACTGGTAAGAAACAGAAAATCACAACACAAACACAAAGTCTTTGAAAAGTTCTAGCTGCTTCGTAAGCATTGTATAACAAAACAACAACGAACCGCAGAAACAGCGTGAATACACGCGCACATTTAACAAACTTACAGCAAAGACTAGACTTGAACTGAACGCGTGGCGGACACCGAAATCAAAAACGACAATATAATTTGCAACAACAAAACACTGCAACACATCAAAGCAATGTATTCAGATAAGTTGAGCACACAGACTCACTCAAAACTCAGACGTTTTCTATGTAATTCGAATAACTGATGTATCATTCACTAAATAATATATTTCATTATTCTAACACAATAGTACGCACACAACATGCTCTGAAGTACTACCAGGATTCAACAAAACTATAAACAAGAGTAGACAATCGAAATTTAATAAATAAAATTTAAGCGTGTGAACTGCCAGCCATATCATCACGTATATGACGTCTGCACTTTAATATCTGTGTAAAAAACAAAGAGGCTCAGCTGTTGGACAGAGACCACGTGATGCTCCGTGTCAATTAAAAATCTTCTGAAATCAATATGATTTTTGACGATAAATGATGATAATAAAAATGATAATGATGATAACCTAACTTATAAAGCGCATGAAGTAGAGCATTCCGATCTAGGAAGGAAAATAAACTTTGATTCGATTAAGTTCGATTCGCTCAAATGAATCGATTTTTCTATTCGATTCAACGGTCTTGGGTGCACTGAACGTTTGTACACTCATATTCAAATATTATTGCATGAGTTACATTTATAACCAGAGTGACTGATTGACTATTGAGTTAATGCTACTTTAACTATGATAATAATTTGAGTGTAGATTATATATTAAATTGTGTGGCGTGTAGTGTTGGGGGGGAGGGGACGGTCTAGCATTGCAAGATTTCAGTAGCGTTCACACTGACGCCGTCAACCGTGGTCGACCGCCGTTGCATGCCGTTCGAACTATCACTTTGGTAGACATTTGAAAATATATCTTAGTAATAAAACAGCAAATATAAATGATAATAAATTAGCACCGTACGGGACTGACGGTCGACTCTTCAGAACTGACGTTTTGCCAACTTCAAAGTCAAAAACTTCGTGACAAAAAATATGCCAAATATCAAAAGAAAACCCAGCCCGATGAAATTCAGATATTGTGCCCTAGTTTAATAATCAATGGTCATTTGCCAGCTGCCATAGTAAATGGCGGATAAGATAGCTTTTGAAAATGACCGGATTTCCTACTTTGAAGGGCTCGTGACCTTGACCTTGCCTTTGACCGGGTCATACTGCATACCGTCGTGCATCACTCATCGACCACTAACTACATACGCACGCACGCACCGACGTGCGGGCGGATGGACATTTGAGACGAGCTTTATACGGTCGACTCTGTCGAAGAGTCGAGTCAGTCGACCTAAAAACTGACCAGCGGCCAGCCCACAACCAAGTGTAGGAGCCTAAGGGCGACAGAGTCATAGCAATACTAGTAGAGCGCAAATCCACCAACTGCCACATGACTTCGCTTGTTAGGGCATGCTGAACGTTCTAGTTTGGTGGAGTCCTACCAACGTGACACGATTCGACGCATCGACGGCGTACGCCATCGTTCGCACGCCGTCGACGACCCCGATCGACCGCCGTTGACGGCGTCAGTTTGAACGCTACTAAAATCTAGCAATGCTAGATTACTGAGACCATCCCCGCGTTCGCACGTCGTCGACGGCGTTCTCAAGCGTGAGAGTGCGTCAGTGAGAACGCTACATAAACAGCCGCAATGTGGACGCACGTCGCACCGACGCTGGACCATAGCGCAAACCAAAGACTCGAACGAAAACGTCGCGGTCAAATCGAACGGCTGATGTTTTTTTTTTAGAAAACGAATCCAGTAAATTGACTCGAATCGAATCACGTGCAATAAATCGGCGAATCGACTCGAATCGCGAATCGGAATGCACTAGCATGGAGTTGAAAAAATCTATAATCGATACTGACAGCCTGTGAAAATGCCATTTAGTCAACAACAGGCCTATATAACAGTATATATAGTTGCACAAGTAAAATTATTACATTTTATGGGTTTGCAATAGGTAAAAACGACTTTCAAAAATCACTAAAAGCCGATATTTGATACACCAAATTATCACTTCCTATTAGCAATCCATGAATATTGCCATTTTTATGAAACAAGATCTACATTACGTGAGCGTAAATGAAAGCAGGATCAGTAGCTCGCACAACGTTTGATTACTGTGATTAATGCTGTATGTACTACATTTTTCACCTGAAAAGCCCCCAATCGAGGTCGCACCGACCACTTTAGCAATAAATTTTTCACTTGCACCACTGAACTTTGACCAAAGACCTTACCTTCAAACATGAACCAAGCCAAAGGTCATTGCGTTCAAAAGTTACTGTCCACACAAACACACACACACACACACACACACAGACTGACTATTCCACCCACCTGGACCACCAACGTGGTCGGTAAAAATGTGTCCCTGAATATGTCTATACTACCTGAAATGACCTTCAAAGGTGACTTAAGGTCATTGCCGATGTCATCGTTAGATAAATCACATATGACTACCTATTAGTATTACTCTAACTATCGTTTCATAGACATGTCGAATATCACAGACTTTTCCCAATTATGTGCCCCGGATAGGTAACCCCACTGTAATTTCACCTAGGTCTTTGGTGTTAGAAAACTAAGACTCTTAGTTTTCTAACACAATCGTTCAGCGATGATTGCTTAGAGATGGGTTCAGCTGCTTGTGACAGACAGATGGACGGATAGACGGATACCGGGCCGCAGCATATACCGCGCTACGCACATGCGTTGCATATGCATCACACAGTTAATACTTCTGCACTATCATATTTCATAATCACAATGATTATCATCGTCATCATTAAGCATTATTATTGAAAATAATAATATAATAAATATTCCTATTACATAACAATATGGCTCATATTTTATATAGCAGAAGATAAGTATATCCATAATTTCAAGAACAATGCTACAACCAACCTACTAACTCAAACTTTGAAACAAAACGAATAGGCAACAAAACTGACGGTGAACTCAGAGGCGAGTTCAAGGGCACTTCTGCCATATTTCTATTTCCGGGATGTATGCACCCCACCGCCCCAAAAGGAAGTGCTCACCCACTTTAAAGTTAACATTGTTTTGACATATGTGACAGTTTTCGACCACGTGTGTGGCACCACAATCGTGCGTGAGTCTAACTGGAGGACAGGCCGATCTGGCCGACAGGGTGTGCTCAACTACCTACAAAAACAGATTTGATACAGTCTACCGCATGCAAGATTTGACGATTCTAGCCGTTCCAGAGATATCATCAGGGGGCGTCAAAATTTAAAGTGAATCAGGTGACCCTGACCACGCCCCTTTAAGGGTTATTTGTCATCCTCATGCTGGGACTTGACATAGCCTACATGCATGCAAAATTTGACCACACTAGCTTCAGCCATTCCGGAGATATGGTTGATGCCCACCAAAATTTAAATGGTTCACGTGACCAGACCACCCCCCTTTCAGAGATAGTTTGCCACCCATGGACTAGCACGTGCTACAATCAACCGATCTACCAAATTTGAAGTCTATCTCTACCCATTACAAAGATATGAAAGGTGATACAAAAAACGAAAATAGGGGTGATTTGGGGTAGTTAGGATCAGTCAAGGTCACTGGAAATAGTGCCATTTGATAGAGTACATACGAGTTGCTATTAGTGTTCCATCGTAACTACGTCACTATCTTGCACCGTTTCTCAGATATAGCGAGATGTTGTCGAAAATCGCCAATTTCAACCTACCTCACCCCTATTTGGCGCCCCTGTAGTGGGTGACTCCGTTGGAATTTCGCCGAGATTTGTGGCATCAGAAAACTAGAGTCCCTGGGCTATCGTATGGCGTTGTTTGCGTGATCCTACGTTTAGCCGTTTTGGTACAGTGCCGGCCTCTGACAGAGGGACGGTCAGACACAAGACGACAGCATATAAAGCGCTAGCATAGCGTCGTGCGATAAGAACGGCCAACACAGTCAAATATTGCACTAGTACCAGTTCTACACATTCACGTGACAAGTTTAAAGATATAAAACAGACAACTAAGGATATGAAAAGAGGTATTTCAACAAACAGTAATACACGGTTACTCACTCACATACCAGTGTATAGCAGCGGAGCTAATAAAATACTACAACTCGTCTGTCAAAATTGTCCTTGGAGACAGAACAGAAAATAGTGATTAGACCGTTCTTTGTGTCATGTGAGCACGACAGTTGACCATTGTTGACAAACAATAACATTAGTACAAAATTAACTTGTCAATTATTACTTACGTTTTAGCACAAATCAGGTTATAGGCTTTATCATATAAAAGAATACAAGAATATGTTTAATACGTTTAGCATACAAAAGTATTACACCGTTTATAGTCCAGCAGCATCTTGCACAAAATAAAGTCCCGTGGGAATTTTTTGATGAAAGCAAGCCACCATGCTAGGTGCCTCAAGGGGACCCTGATGGTTCATAAAAAGCATGATGGCACTCTGGGAAATAGTGCGGTCATATATTTTTGACATATTTAATATGTTCGCCCGAACGGACATTTTCGCGATACTTCGAAATTGACCTTTTCCTTCAGCATACACTTAATTATGCTCCAACAGGGTCATATTTGGTATCAAACTGACCGGAATAAGTCCCTCTACAATAATAGAACACTTATTTGCAATGTGTGTCATCATTATTGAATAAATCGCCAAAATATCATTTTTGAAATGAAATTTTACCTTCAGTTTTGCTGTCCGCAGTTCACTAAAATTCGTGTTCCTTAAAATTGTATGTTTTTTTTCTTTTCAGATGAATGAACACATCAGACAAGAACAGAAATGGTCCTGCGAAGTTTAGCTGCTTCTTTTCTGCTTCTGCTAACAATTGCTAACATCTGAATGGAACCTGTCACAAAAACTGTATTTTCTCCAGCCAAAGTTGCTAGGGTAGACAATGATTACTCCCTCTGCATTATATGCCAAACAAAAACTAGTGAGGCTTTGGTTGTGAGTCCTACTGTTCATGAGCATGTCTTAGACTGTGTTAGAGAACTTGCTACATACGGTGACAGATCATACCCAGAAATCAGTCGACGACTTGGAGATGTCACTTGGCAGGAACTCCAAGATAATTCTGCATCATGGAACAGACAGTGTTATCAGAACACAGTCCATGTCGGGATGCGAAACAGGGCCAAGGAAAAGTACGAGAAAAGAATATCATTACACAAAGTCCATCAAGGTGCATCAGCCAGTCAAGCCTCAGGTGCATTCACACGCTCTTCTTCAAAACCATACCAACGTGAACTATGCTTCTTTTGTGATGCTGGTGCCACACGTACGCATCCACTGCATCTTCTTGCCACTGGTAATGCTAGTGTTTCTCTCAAAAAAGCCATTGAAAAGTGGAAATGAAACACTTCGTGTGAAGCTTAGCACTGCAATCGACCCTACAGAAGCACACACAATCGATGTTAAATATCACAAACGCTGTTGGGCCTTAAACGTCACGAACGTCCTGCGTGTTGGAAAATCACCCGAGGACCGAAGAAGCCTTGCAGCTGAGGTTGCAGCAGAGATAGAATTTACAAATCTGACTGAAAGCATGCTGTTAGATGGAAAGATCCTTAACATGGGTGAACTGC
>Ga0209780_1001207_pt1 | contig 16525 bp, 13 predicted proteins | sample WorMetexBAHAMAS2_FD_187384 | JGI IMG/M metagenome (GOLD analysis project Ga0209780, IMG submission 187384) | Marine gutless worms symbiont microbial communities from Max Planck institute for Marine Microbiology, Germany - Inanidrilus exumae... | ecosystem: Host-associated > Annelida > Digestive...
ATTTATCACTTGGCTTAGTACTAAAAAATAAAAACAAACACAACAAAAACAAACATGCATCTGTAACAAAATATACTACAAGATAAAAATAAACCCAAAAAAACTAAAGCCAGGTTTGGTTGCCTCCTGCAATCCGGCCTGGAAACTGAACCAGCCTATTCTTAGATAAGTCAGGAAGTAAACAAGTCAGAAAGTAAATAATAAGAAAGTACAAGAAAAGAAAAAGTAAGCAAGTTAATTAAACAAACAAACAAACAATTTATATGGCGCCAAAATCAACAAATGAATCGGGGCGCATTACCGCACCGGAGCCCGTACGGGGCTAATAGTGTTATTGATGTACTGTAAATGCGAGCATTAGATTATCTTGTTCTGCTGTTTAATGCTGTGCTCAATTTTATGCTTTGCATGTGTGTGTTTGGTCAGAGACGAATAAATGACGACTGATCATTACAACGTTAATCATACATACAATGTTGCAATAAAAATGCAACTACTTACATAAGACACAAAAGTGGTCATAAAATGCCCAACATTGTGGAAAAAATTACTTCTGAAACCACATGTACTGTGCAAAATGTTTAAACTAAGATGATGTGATAATTACAGTCACAAAAATCACAATACATTTTCCTCCAACTTTAGTTCCAGCTTCTATCACTATCCCATTCCATGCCACTTAATTTCTATTCGAGTTCTTTCACTTTTGTATCATTCCAGTTTCAGCTACAGTTAACTTACTGGGTTGAATTTAAGTTCCAGTTCTAGTTAAAAGACATATCACTGGTCAATTCTCTTAATAGATTACTCAACATTTACCAATAAGCAAACAACCTTTTAATGCACTGTTGTTCATTGTCACTTGCCATCAGCGTGCTACAATCATCTTTCTTCTACAGAAGTCAGCATAACAGCAATTCATCAACTTGTCAATATTTTATGCATTGTCACGTACACATCCCAAAAATTTCCTGGATTTTGACTGTGGTTCTTGCAAATCAAGAATCCAATCTTTTTTGAAAATAAACCGAGTCAGGCTCTGACAAAAATTTAGGCAGATTTGAGTGCACACGGTTTTCCTCATTTTTGCATACTACAGTTTGTAGCAACATTGCTTCAGCATTAATCAAATGCAACTATTAACAACGTTGACTAAGTAAACATTGTTATTCAGCTACCAACCGACACAAGCAATCATAGAACAAATGATTTCAGAGCCATTGCGTCAAAACCACATTTTTGTGTTATTGGGACATATCAAAACATTACTCGAGCAGTTCCCTTGTCTTATCTGCTTTCTAAATAATCCATAAAATTGTTACAGCTTTTCGAAAAAGGATGATAAAATTACAACAAATATGGTGCAAAATACATGACAAACTGCTGTCTTTCTGAAAAGTAGTGACTGCACATCAACTACTGGATATGACATGAGAACAACTGAAACAACGAGCCCTTGTGAGCAGCGCTGCTGTGAAGTGTAACATGAAGAATTCTATCAGTTCTGTGTCCATAATGACTGGGTGCTATGTAATTTGTATTTGCACCATCTCAGAATGCAATAATTCAAAATGTAATGAAATCAAATCACATAAATTCTACATAAAGTAATCTAATCTTTCAAACCAGCTTTGGACACAGCTGGTTCACTTTTGCATGATCTATGCTCACAGTAGAAACAGGCGTTCAAAGCGACCTGTTTTAGTTGTGACTTTGCTGCAGCAGGATCCGACTCAGACGATCCAGTCATTTGTTTCTCACCAACAAGGTACGGGAAGCAAATAATTGCAAGATACCAATGTGAGCTACCAACATACACATCTCACGTATGCCAAACAATTTATGCACATAAACATTCTACACGAACACTTACGTTCTATTGTCATTTAAGTTAGTTGGAGTTTAACGTCCTTTTTCAGCACATATATATGGCAAATATTGCAAATATTTCAAGATATTTCAATAATGCCAGGGTCAAATGCTAAATCTCATCATTAGCACAGTGCTATGCTGAACACATGAACAAAACAAATTTGTGAAACAATCTGTTGTCATACAAAAGTCAGAGAGATGTATAGGCTTACTCCTCATTGATAGGAATGACAATAAAGTCCTTGGAGAACAAATCCACGTGCTTGGTCCAGCGTTTGACTTGTGAGTGACGCCTCTGCTTCAAGCTGTTGCACACGTAATATTTCATGCCATGTCACACAAAACTCAGGATCAAATTTATGACAAACAATCACCATCACAAAATCAAAATATTCACATGACATGCCATTTTAACATAATTATCGTGGGGAAATTAAACAATAAACTAGTAATATGAAACAAATAACTTCCACTAAAATTTTGCAGTATCTTATATTAAATAACATACTATTATTGCATCAAAACTACAGCTGACAGACAAGACACATTATCAGTATAATAGCTAGGTCACAAACCTCAAACCAGAACCAGTATCTCTGTTATCCTTTCTCAGCTGACCATAGAAAAACGTGTTAAAGATGTGAGTCCTTTCATGCTGCTCTTCAGTCAGAACTTCACTGAACATGTATCTACAGATATTTCAGTAACACACACTATTCACTCCCCGCCGAATAAACAACGGTGCTCAATGCACATTTACAACGTGCCAGTCGAGGTGCAGAAAAGTATTTTTTCAACGACATTACTCTTCTCTACAGCAGACAGTTGTGCTGTCAGTATAGACATGATAATCTCAAGCATAAATAAGGTTTCCAGTGTTGCCAATAAAGTAGTATTCTCAATGTAGCCGCAACGATCACGATACATACGTAACGCACGTGTTATATATGTATCGTGCACGTTACATAACGTGTACGTTACGGCTGTCAACCACAAACAAATGTTTGCAAACACGGGGAAAATCTCAAAAATTTAGCATTGAGCACACCGCCGACGACTTTAGCACGCCTTCAATGTGAGATTTTTGAGACCGCCCCTGCATTCGCACACGTTCGATCGTCGTCGACCGTCGCATGCAACGTGCAGGATATGGCCATAGGGGAAAACAATGAATACGATATGATACTGCACAAAGTATTACATAATGATACGATACAGCCCCAGATGGTTCCACCGTATTTAATAACTATAGTAATACGACCCGTCAAGCGGAGGTCAATAGCTTGCAACGGGTTGACAATGGGCATCATCAGCCGTCGACGAGTAGCACATCATTGACTGGCAGTTATGGTTTGGGCAAACAGCCGAGGTCAGTCCGTTTCCAGCCACCAGGAATCAGTCGCCGGGGCCACAGTGACCGCTGGCCTACAACGACCATGGTATGTGACCCACATTTAACGGCCAGTATCAACCGGGTGACAACTGCGGAGCCAATGATCAAGGCTGACAGCCTAGACAAAAGCCCCCGCACTATCAGCCCCTCAGGGAGAGCGTGGGCACTGGCTGGATCGATGGACAAGACGTCAGATGACCGGTTGGCTCCTGCTTGGACGTCAGTCAGGTCGTCAGCACCGTCGTCCTATGGAGGGTGTTGGGAGAGACCAAAAGATATATGCCTAATGAATGCATAAGTGAGTCGGGGGCGACAACGTTCAAGCTGCATTGGACAGGATGCTTAAACAAACACCAACCCGCCATACCAGGAAATTACTGGCACTTTGCACGTCTGGCGGGTCAGTTGAATGCATTGGCCGACCTTGGAATGTGACATTATTTACCCCACGTCCATCACTGTCTCTTTGTTGACGACGCCAATAGCACTTAGCGCTACCTATTGTCAAAAACACGCCTTACTAGAGTAGAGTAGTGCCAAATATCAACTCGTTTAAGAGGGAATTATCGCAATATGGATACGATGTGATACGACTTCGATATCGCGATAATTGATATGATGCGATGTATTATGCCAACATTAATGACAATAAGTGGAATGACATGAAACTGATTAAACAGAGATGCAGTAAGGCGAGCTAGGCACAGTGCTGTATATATGTACTCGTTAATCCGCCAACCACCATCCACCAAAACGTTTTCAATAGCAACCTATTGATTTACCACTCGTTAATCCGCCAAACTACAGTACAGCCGTAATTATTCCCTGCTAAACTTCTGTTGAAACCCAAAAGGGCCATGAAAAATTCCTGTCAGAGCAAGATAACTGGCTATTTTACCGTATATACTCGCATATAAGCCGTCCCGCGTATAAGCCGACCCCCATTCCTACAGCCGAAAATCAAGCAAAATTTAGTGACCCGCATATAAGCCGGTGACGACAATCAGCGATGAACGTGGACCCTAGATCTAGGCCTTGACAACGTGTGAGTGTCAGCGAGTTCACAACGACGACGACAGCAACGTGTGCTATCGCTCGCACGTGATACATATTATTGTAAGCAAAAGTCGTAGGCCTACTGCAAGCTACATCGTGTGTCAAGTTACAATGGCTGGCTATGCAGCAGCAGCAGCAGCAAGTGTCTGTGCATGGTCATTCAGAACCCCGCCGGCGACACGGCGTGCTCTCCCCCACGCATCCACGTAGCCCTAGTGACCTATTAATGGTCCACGCCGTGTGTGGTACATACACACAGTGAGCGTCGCTGACAGATAGCCGTCATGCTGACTGTCGACTCTGGCTGTGTGGCATGACCCGCGTATAAGCCGACCCCCACAACTGGAACGTCGAAAATGAGCCAAAAATTGTCGGCTTATACGCGAGTATATATGGTAATGCTCAGTAAATGCACAAAACTGATAAATTTTATTCGAACTGGACATGCACTGATTTTTTGCAAGGGCAATCAGTAGCGTTCTACAACAGTAATATGATGTTGTGTGGTGCATATAGGCTTACTCTGTACAGACACGAACACAATGCACACCTGCCCCACAAAAGGCCTGTTTTCGTTAATCCACCAAATATTCAGAAAACGAATGATAATGGACTAACGAGGGTGGACCTATAATCAATAACATCAGTTTGTCTATCGTCCTTATTATCAGCAACAAATGAACGGCTAGGCCGAGTACTCACTTGATGTAGAATTCAATGACGACATCATTCAGAAATTCTCCATCGTTGAGACAATACAGATCTTCATTGGTGACTGTGATGCCACCAACAGCTGGTGGCGGCGGGTATGTGAACAACCTGCACACACACATAGATGGAAATCACACAATGTACTATAAATGGTTCACCGACAGGTGTGAATGCATCAACCTCCGAGTGACCAGGTGAGCCACATCTACATGCAAACCCTATCTCAGACACCGTGTCTATTTTTGCCCATTACTCTGCTAAATTTTGACACACAGAAACACGCATTGTGATTAACGACCAATCACAGGACAGTATAGCACCATGCTTAGACTACTACTTTATCACAAATGTACGGCTGAAATTCCTTTGAACAAATTTCAACATCGGTCTGTTAAAGATGTTGCTGCTTATGTAATCACTGTGAATTGTACAATATGCGCTAAAGTTTTATAGTGTACTGGTAGCACTGGCTATAATGTATGTATCTGCAATAATGTCATTATATCTGGGTGCGACTGTCACAAAGAGTCGAGGATGTGGAGAATGCCCACATTGATTTGATTCTAGCATACACATAGAAGACAGTAATTACTGCACAACGCTGTGCTAATGCGGTATATGTTGTGTGACTGGACTGTTTGCTCACATTAGTCGGTGTTCTACAAAGATGGATAGACCTGGGGCCCGATTCACAAAAAATCTTAAGACAAACTTAGGATAAAGTGTGACTTAGGATAAACTTGGGATGAGCTTATGATAAACTTAGGATTTTTCCTAAGATTTTTTGTGAATCAGGCCCATGATTTCACAAAAACAATGCCATACAGTAGCCCAAGACTTTTTTCTGGTGTCAAAAATCTCGGCAAATTCCAACGGGTCACCCCCAACGGGGGTGCCAAACAGAGGTGGGGTAGGTTAAAACGGCAATTTTCGACCAATATCTCACTATATCTAGAAATGGTGCAAGATAGAGACATAGTTACTATGGAAGGCTAACAGGAACTGAACTCGCATGTGCTCTCATCAAACGGTGCTATTTCCAGTGACCCATATCTACCCCATTTTGCATCACCTTTCATATCCTCGTAATGGGTAGAGATAGATATTTCAAACTTGGTAGGTAGGTTGTTTGTAGCAATCCTAGCCCACTGATGAAACAGCACCCCCTGAAAGAGGCGTGGTCCCATTTAAATTTTGTCTGGCCCAGTGCTTTCTGTTTTAAAATAGCAGGCAAGCTGAAAATTGATCATGCCTGGGTGTCTAGGCGAGCGATGATCAATCAACTGCATGATCGATTACCAGGTGTAGTGTAGGCAATGGGCCGGCCAGACCTTGGGCCTACATTGTTATTATTAAGCCTATATCAGCAATTGAACTGTCAAGGTGTGAACTTCTGAACTCAACTTTCATTCAGTATGCAAACTCCACATGCATACTGTAACAATTTTCATAGCTTTGTTGACTCCTGCAGTTATTGTTGGACGATTCGAACAATGACCTGTATGGTCTCTAAAATTGCAGGCTGATAAAGCTGCTGTGTTACTGTTGCTTATATGCAGAGTTGTAACTTGTAAGCTTATTACAAGCAACGACCAATCAATGACCTTAACAGCCAGAAACCAATTGGCCACGTGGCCGGGCCATAACCAAAGTGAGCGAGTTGTAGAAAAATAGCAATGGGGTCAATGAAAGATTATGAGTTTATCGGCCCACTATCAGCCCTGCAGGATGGGATTCTTACAGAGGGGCAGCTAGCCCCTCTCTACCATTAAGGGGTCTGGGACAGCGCTGTAAGCTCCCCTATTGGGATCCGGGGTGGAGCCCTGGCCACTCAATAACTTTCCTGTATTTTGATGTGTCCAGGCATTTTTAAGGTTAAACATCCCACAGATGAGGACTGGAGTTTCCATGTCAGTCAAGCCAGTCAAATTCAAGCATACAATTTTTGTAACCTGAGACTTACTAGGATTTGCTAGGATTAACGTTACAACTTACAAGACTTAATTCTTGAGTGACTAGACTCAATCATGCAGCAAGGGCAATTATGCCAACCCCCACTGGAGGTTGAGAAATTACATAAGCAGGGGGTTGTCAACTGTACCATGGACAGCTCAACCCCTAAGGCCCTGGGCTAAACTCCCATCAACTTGCTCACTGCATATTGTGCATAGCCACCTCCGTGACAGGCAATACCCGGGCAAGCCATTCACTTTCACTTTCAACCAAAGACGCATTAAATGATTTGACCATGACTCGTGAACCTGACTGATGAACCTGACTTTCAAACCCGGACAGGCTAAGGTCATGATATAATCATATGATTGAAATGAAGGCCAAAGGTAAATGTTTACAATAGTTCGAGCCGAAAGACAAAAAAACGCGACAATTATAAAGATAATAATAATTAGCCCCGTATGGGACTGGCGGTCGACTACTACTTATTGCCAACTGGCAGTGTCATCTGCTGGCTGGATCCAATCTGTAACTGCACTCAAACATTATGACTAGTGTCATAGCAAGTAGTAAACTTTTTGCTAACAGCACCAAAAATGCAAATAATGACCTCAAAGACTGACCACAGCTATAGCGTATGGCCAAGCAGAAATAGTGACGACAGCACATGGTTTACATACTTAATAACTGGAGAGTTGAATCCAATAGGAACAACAATCTCTTCTATTTCACCATCGACAGAATGAAGTGGATCTTGAGGTTCGTCGTCCTGATCACAGCCATCATACTCATGAAGTGCTTGTAAGCCGGCCGTCGGCTTCACATCATGAATGCTACGACGTCCAAACACCGGCGACGAATGATCGCTCGTCGGATGAGCTTGACTCTCAGAAACACTCGGCTCAGATGGCTGCAGTGCGCTGGGATAGCCGGCCACGTGTGTGCCGACGTTCTGACACTCCATCTCAAACATGGACTCACTCGCATCAGCATCAGCAGCATCATCAGGTGATGATGTAATGTGTGACGTGAGCCGACTAATGGCACTCAGCAGTGCGTCACTTTGTGTACGCTTCAGGAAGAAAAATATCACAAGTAACTGAAAGCTCTGATCTACACAGCATGCAACAATGTGACACATATCAATTATCACTCAGTGCTTACACCAGTACCATAGTTATGTTTCACAAACAGGAAACCTCGTACAAAACATCACAGAACCTCAAAACTGCTTCTGTTACTGAATTCACTAGCAATGTAGCTCGTGTGAGTGAGGCAAAAAGCAACTTGTCATTGTCAGCACAAAGATTTCGTGGCCTAGTGTACAATCTAAAGTACACAGATCTTGGCACATTACATTCCTCAATAACAGAAGTTCAGTGTCCCTGCCCATGTAACAAAGTTAAGTTGTTGGATGTCAACCTTGGAATCTGTACTGGTTACAATTTGGAGGAATCCCCTGGTGAGTATAGGGATCAAAAACCTCATTTAAATTATTATGCTAGCACCTACAACAGGGGGAGACAACTATTACACCGCAAGAAAAAACTAAATCAAATACGACAAAAACAAGCATGCATCCTTAACTAAAAAATACATATAACACAAAAACTAGAAAAAATTAACCCTGTATGGGACTGATGGTCGACTCTTCACAACTGATGTTTCAGCCAACTTCAAAGTCACGTGACATAAAAACTAGCCCAAATATCAAAAAAATCCGGCCCTATCAAATTTATATTTGTGCCCCAGCTCCCACTGTAAATGGCGCAGGAGATAGCTTTAGAAAATGGCCAGATTGTAAACTTTCAAGAGCTTGTGACCTTGACCTTGGATTTGGTCATGAGGCACACCATCGTGCATCACTCATCGACATCTACCTACATGCCAAATTTCACTGAAATTGAAGAAACTTTTTGTGGACCGAAGGATGGACGTACGTACGCATGGACGGACATTTGAGACCGGCTTTATTAGGCCGACTCTGTTGAAGAGTAGACCTAAAAAAACTAAAGCCAGGTTTAGTTGCCTCCTATGATATCCAGCCTAGTAACAAAGTGAGACTATTCTGGTAGAATGGGAAGGGACGAAAAAGCAAGAAATAGATGAAGTGAGAAAGAAAGGGAAAACTAAGACGCTAAAAATAGAATAAAAGGTGGAGAAGTAAAGGGATAAATGGGGAGGGCGATTGCCCCGGGCCCACGTAAGGCTTTCAGGGAGTGACAGAACCTTGCTGCCTATATTCCAACTCTCTGACATCAATACACAATGCACATGAATCAAAGAAGTACCTCACATGCTTACACTAATGACAAAACTGCACACACACAAGTAGCTTACCAACGTCATCTGTTTCCAGATTAGGCGGCGCTAATATCTGGAAATATTCCACGAGCCGTATTCGACAGGCCTTGTGAACACGTATGTGAAGCTTTGACTGAGACAGTTTAGAGGTGACCAATTGTGGCTGAATCGCTAACAAATCAGACACTTCTAGCGTCAGCTGCATGGATGCTGTACAGCAGACAAACACTCACACATTGCAGACACAACACATCAATCACTACTAGTGATGTGAAACGACAATCGGTTTACCGATAATCGGTTTAAAAACCGATGGTTTCAGAAATCCAAATCGATTATTGAATATTTTTACCCAACTATACATATTTGTTCATTATTGTTTATTTTGTGATGAACAAAATAAATATGTAAAAATTGTACAGTCGACGGTAATGATGGTAAGATACCTACTAACACATGTTTTAGTATCAGCTATAGGTCTTTCAACGTAATTACAAAAAATACGTAATGTAGTTCATCAAGTAATGCCAACATGGGACTGTGCATAGGCCTGGCCTGTGCGGCGTTCATCTGTAGTTTCAAATAATAATGACATTTCGATTATCGGTTAAAAAACGGTTTCAGCAAATCGATAATCGGTTGTAAAAAGGTTTGGTTTTCACATCACTAATTACTACTACACACAGTCTACAATAACACTGTCGTGACACACGTGTTCTGTAACATTCTACAGAGTGTCCCAAAAACACCACGCCTTTGGCTTGCTATCAAAACATCAATCCGTGTAGGAACATTTTCCTGTATGGACTGACTTTTACCTGCAGAATGCACACAGCACATATGCCAGTATTTCAGTTACTATGGCAACAATTCTGAGGTGTGAGACGTTGCACTGTTAGAGTTGTCAAACTTCACTCCCATCAGTGCAGGGGTGGCTGTGGGTCCTCAAAACTGATAATTTTACCCAATTTCTGAATATTAACGCCCACAAAGGTATATCCCTTTCACGATTTTAAACAATTCTCAGTATTTGTGGGAATTTACACGTTTACCATTGTTCAGTTAACTATTGACATTTGGGGATTCACTCACGGAGTTCCAGAGTTACGGGGTTTACCTCAATAAGACTGAAAAACAAAGCAGCAACTGGTTGAAATCTGGCAAAAAAGCAAAGGGCATTTAAGTGAAAAGAATTCCCAGACTTCCAGTTTCACAAGGTAGTGCAGAAGACATATTTAGGTGAGGTGGCAAAATAAAGCAATTCTTGATTGCTTACTTCCTCAGTAACATTTCTGCCAAAATTATCAAAATCAGTTCATACATGTCAACGTTATAACAAATCAAAAGTGACACATTTCTGCAGACATAGGGTACATGCATCTATCAACATAAGCATATGCATTGTAATGTGAACATAAATTATGAAAACAGACTCAAGAATAATGTGTAGTAAGCGTATGCAGTGCTATACAGTACTGCAACACATGAGACATCTGGAGAAGCAGTGTTATCAGAACTGTTACAGCGGCAAAGGCAAGAAATCACAACATGCCTGTCAAGTCGGATTTGGTCGTAATAATCAGCTGTTTGTCAAAGAAGCATGCTTCAGAAGCTGGCTGTCGATTCTGTCCAAACATCATCGACTCCAGCTGAATTACCGCCAATGTATCGGCTACCATGACACATGAAGAGCCACCGCCACGGGCTCCAGAAGACTTCTGTTAACAACGTCCACACATCTATGGTTACAGTAAGTCATGCACCTGCGATTCATCATTTTTACTGACCAACACGTGGTGCATTAAAAGCTGCTGCATATTATTATTATTATTCAGCACAAACAGGTATCAGACTGATTGACTGAGTTCAGGTTTTACGACCCATCCGACACAAAGTAGGTCATTTTGGAGACGTTCTTCCCAGCCAATCTCTTAGCTTAGTACTGAAAAACAAAATCAAACAACAAAAGCAAACCAAAAGCAAAGCATAACAAAATATACCACAACACAGAATGAACCCAAAATACTAAAGCCAGGTTTGGTCGCCTTCTACGAACTCCAGCCTGGAAACAGAACAGCCTATTCTGTCAGAAGCAGATAGATAAATCAGAAAGTAAAAAAGTTAGAAATAAAGTATAAGGAAAGAAGAAAGTAAGGAAGAAAGAAAGTAAAGAAGGAAGTTAAGTAAAGTAAACAAACAAACGATTTATATAGCACCCAAATCAACAAATGAATCAGGGCACATTACCACCCCAGGTCATTAGATTACTGACTCAACAGAAAATATGTGACGCCCTAAAAACGTCACGTAAGTACCAGTTTGGTAGCACAACACAGAAGTACGAATGTTACAACAGCTTCAAGTAGCAACATACTGGCGCATCATCCATGGCAACCGTCTGAGGTGAATCAGCTTCAGCAGCCAGCGGCACCACTTCATCACTGTCATCATCACCATCAATGTGGATCACAGGCACTGGCTTCGCTGCTGCAACCATCCACACACGCCAGTACAGCGTAGCTCAAGACAAGATGGAGCACGAGTGAGCGATGATGAGAAGAATTTGAACCTAGAAAACATAGGCAGTCGTATCAACATGCAGACCCACGACGGCAACGGCCGCAGGTAGCTCACAGCGGCGTATGGGTATGTTGAATACGGGCCATGGTCACTATAGCAACCATGTGCCGCCGTGTGACCTGACCTTTTGACCACTGGGTCGATGCATGCCGATCGACTGCTATAGAGTATGCATGCACTGAGTTTGATGTTGATAGCTCACGCCGTTTTCCTGTTAGAGCGCAGACGAACAGACACACAAACGCGACTGAACGCCCTGCCTGCGCCGGCGGCCATGCCGGCGTGGATAATGAAGGTAAAACTTATGACTTCATTAATCAACTGGCAGCAAATTCAACTTGTTGGTTGGTTGCGTGGCTCAGTGGCAGAACGTCGGTCTTTGGCCGGCGAACTTTCTCTGTTCTGCGCTCGACCTGTTGTGGACGGGTGACCACTTATGTGGGTATACCGTCCGCTATAGGTCAATCAACCAGGCCAACTCAGCCTTTCATCCCTTTGGGGTCGATAGATGAGCATTAAGCTGCAATTAGATGTCTCTTACCTCAGTTAGAGGTGGCGCCATCTGGTGAACGCTTACGAAGGAAAGGCAGGCATGGTGTATTTGCAGGTAAAACTGTGTGATCCATGCCTGAGCGCTTTGAGATATACACAGTATATAAAAGGCACTATATAAATACTCTGCTTTCGTTTTATTCCTTGTTCACATCACTATCAGACCGTTACACGCAACAAAACAGGCGGAGCCGAGACAGTTGAAATGATGTGAGACAACTCTGTAACAAGTTGGATATTTTCTCTATATCTATTTAGTCAGTAACAATGTAAAAGTGATCACGAACGAGAAGAATGGCAAGAAGGCCACATAGTTAGAGCTTAACGTCCCTTTTCAGCACAAATATGGCCATCAGAGAACATTAAAACCAAATTTAATCTTTCTGTGAGTCTCCCAGTCTCTAGTACGGAGCTTTACGTGGCCAGAAACGTAAATTACAGCATCATTTAAACATACCATGTGAAACACATTCACCACATTCTTTGACATCCCATAAAAATTTGGCTACAGAAAACAAATGGTAAAGTCACAACATCGTCTCAATGGTTCAAGAGGCTCAACTTTCATTGAGCAACACTAGGTGTTATCAGACGACGTAGATAATTCTAGGCTGATTACAGCCATGTCCCAACACACTGATCACTGGACTGCAATAGCTACTAAGACATGGATCATGGTTCAACTCATCATCTGGTAGCTCTATTTGGTTCAATTAATTTCTCGGACAGGCACGAGAGTTCAGCGGTGTTCTCTACACCACATGACCATTGGTGGCACTACATAACACTAGTGCCTCTGTTAAAATTACGACAACACTCGGCCGGAACTTCACTCATGCCAGATTGGTCTGTTCAGGGGCTTGTTGAGATCTTGCCTAGACTGGGTAGGGCTGCTTGGGTGCGTGTTCAGAGTGAGTGAGTAGTTTCTTAATGGCACATCACCACAGTACAGGGTATTCAGTGCCTTAAAAAGGTAGATGGATCACAATAAAATCAAATGATAACTGACGAGGCCCAGTAGTAGTAACCACACAAAACCACAGAGTACTGGAATGATCATAGTATAACAAGATGCCAACGACATTTGCCACGATAAACATCAGACACAAGCACTGCTCTCTGTGGCAGCGGCAGTGGACCTGTTATAGAATAAAATGATGTTGATTACTTAGTGTGACAGATATCACAAGACAATCATAGGTGCCACGATTTCATTTAATCAGCTAATTAATTCAGCCATTTTAGACAAATTCGTCCAAGAATTTGACAAAATTCAAAAGTTTTAGTGTCCCTTGTCCTGCAAGACTATTCCAAGACCTTCACAACTTCCATATCTCATTAAAACTCAACGACCACTACAAAACAATACTAACATCACATGAATGTCATCTAAAGTAGTTTCAGCTGTTCATGAAAGCAAGAATCACACCAGGACACAAAACCCCCAAATTTAGGGGATCACCGCAACAACAACACAGTGAACCCTGCCAAAATTTCACAAAAATCTATCCACAACGTCTTCACAAATTTAGCAAACACAATGACACACAAAAAGACAGGAAGAAAAGTCGGTTGCGTTTCAAACAAAGATAACAAATGACTGAGAGCAACAAGAACGAGATGACTGAAGCTGAACAAAGAAAGACCAGCTTACAAATCTGATGACTTCTGGGACGAGAACGGCGTTGACAGTGGCTGGGAAGTGGAGGCCTTGTCAATTGATCTCTGCCATAGAACTTCTGCTTGTCAATCATCCCAGCAGACTGCTGTCTGCCTCGACTACGAGATGTTACTGACTTTGGCCGCGACTGTGTCTTTGTTCTTTTTCCACCGCCAACAATACCACCGCTGCTACCACCGCTGTCACAATGCTCCAGAGGCACATGACTTTCCATCACGTCATCAACAAAGCCACTCTACAGTACATGACAACACCACGTAGCCTTTCCACATGCAAGACAATCAACAGTGCTGGCAATACATGGTCAGTGTCCAGCATGAAATAGAGACACATCAGCAATGCGTACACGTGTCTATGCTATGACTGTGTGTCCGTCCATTTGTCACAACCTGTATGTTCTACCAAAATGGCCGACTGTATCATCAGAAAATTATCACTGAATGGTAGTCCAGGCATGGTACCGAATAGATTTGGGGTTGGAAAAAATTACTGCATGTATCTGGCAAGCACTGGCCGCGGGAGACCACACTGGATTTTCACCAAAACCTTTGGTGCTGGAAAACCAGAGTCCCTTATTGATGACATTGTGCACTCATTATAGACCAATAATTTACTATGTCTCACAACCCCATAAACGGCACAGGATATAGACAGAGTTAAGTGTATGCAGTGGAAAGTGAACAGGAAGGTGGATGTGATCTATCAAACAGTGACTTTACCGATGATCTAGAATGACCCAAACCACCCCAAGCTACTCCTATTTCAATTTTGTAAACTCCAAGTTGATCATTTTGTTTTCAGAACTCACGAGACTAGTCTTCAGAACATAAGTTGATTACAGCAACTACTAGCTTACAGACGACCTATCACCCCTAAAGAGTGTGTGGCCAGGACATGTGATGCAATTTTAGTGATGGTATGATTCATCGCATTGTATCAAATATCGCAATATTAAAGGGGAATTGCATTGCATCCATACTGCGATAATTCCCTCTCAAACGAATCAATATTCCGCACTACTCTAGTAAGGTGCTTCGTCGATAATAGGTCGCTATTGGCGTCAGCGACAAAGAGAAAGCAACGGGCAGGGAAAATTAATGTCATATTCCAAGGTGGCCAAGTGCCAGAAATTGCCTATACCTTTTCGTGTTGCTGAATTACGTCAAATAAAGTCAGCGGCTGCCTGGCATCGGACGGACTGCCAGGCATTTGTTGTGGTTACCAAAGTGTCACCCAGACAGTATGCAGTCACCCATATATACCAGCAGATGCTGGATGCCGTCCACATATCTGGCGTGATACTGTGTGTGGAGTCCTGCTAAAGTCTTCAGTTGACTTCTCACCGATGTGTGCGAACATCGTAAGAATGCTACTGGAATCGAACAATGCTAGATTTTTGATACCATCCCATCCCCCACATTTGAATGCTGTCAAACGACTCATTTGATTCACACATGTATATCTCTCACATATATATTTACAAAATAAAACATTAACAACTCTGAATAGCCCACATATCAGTAACTTTTGGAAACAGCAAACAGAAAGTTATTACTTCAAAATATAAGTTAACATGTGTAATCATAATCCAGCTTTTGTCATCATTCACGTTACCATTCGCGGGTAACACCTAATAAATTGATGCACATTCCATGGAAGTTAATTAACTGTTAAAATCACCAGAAAATACCTCTGACTGTCTTTTACTGGGCAGTACAATGACGTCAGAGGAAACACTGGATGATGAAGATGAAGAAGTAACAGCAGCAGATGAAACTGTAGCAACCGCAGTGGTTGACGTTGTACAAACTACGACAGATGTTACTGCTTTGTCACAACAAAACATACATCAAAGTTCAAACACTCGGATCTGCAGAGCCCCAGTTTATAAATACATACATAAGTACATACACACAGTTTCTTCAGTAACGTTTGATTAACGGCAGAGCAACGACGACCTATTCTGCATTAACCAGCAATGTAAACCATTTGATACTGGCCCGCCTACACGTAATGTAAAGGGGCCAGACTAGAAACGGTCGCTGGCGTCTGCCGTCGTCTGTAACACTCTGCTGTGCAACGTAACTCACCAGGGGGCAGCACGCGACGGAGAGCCAGTAGTGTTACGTCCCGTTATGGCGACACCTTGTACTACAAGCACTGCTGTGTTCTGTTGAACTCGGGTCTATCAAATGCAACCTCGAAACGGCCAAAATTCGTAGAAGTCGCGACACTGCCAAAATTGGAATTCGCACACCTCTAAAATCGGATATCTACTTCCGGTTTGTCACAGAAACAATAGTTAACTAGCCAAACACATTGCAAGGCCGCATGCAAAATTTTGTGATATCAGGTAAAGAATTGCATGCGTAATCCTTTAAGAACAAACGAAACCGAAAACGAAATTTGCACCTCTCTAAAAT
>Ga0209780_1001208_pt1 | contig 16522 bp, 12 predicted proteins | sample WorMetexBAHAMAS2_FD_187384 | JGI IMG/M metagenome (GOLD analysis project Ga0209780, IMG submission 187384) | Marine gutless worms symbiont microbial communities from Max Planck institute for Marine Microbiology, Germany - Inanidrilus exumae... | ecosystem: Host-associated > Annelida > Digestive...
CTTGACGTGCCACGTCGGCACGGGATCCAGCCGGCAATGCTTTGCCGGTGCTTTCATCAGCAGCTTGGTGACTTCTGCAGCAGTTACCGGCTCTAATGTCGACAGCGTGCTCGATAGTCGACCACGAATGACTGGCGGTGTCGCAGTAGCTGTAGACTGGCGCACGTTGTTAACCTTCGTGGTGAAATGCGTGGCTAGGTCATTGGCTGTGTGGAGCTGCTGAGTAGTGGCGCTCGGTTCTAGAAGTCGCGCGACCTTCGACCAGAGCAGCCGTGTGTCATCATGACAATCAGCAATGGCTTTCATCCAGTATGTAGCCGACTTGTTGCGGAACAGCCGCCGCTGACATTGAAACTGTGTCTTCCATGCGTCACGCGCGGCAGGATCGTGATGGCGACGGTACGAGCGCTCGAGACAGCGAGTCTTCCGTTTTTCTGCACGGCAATCGGCATCGAGCCACGGCTCCGACCAACGCACAGATACACGACGGAGTCGCACAGGAGCGTGGCGGTCGAGGAGCGATGACAGCGTACTGTTGTAGGCGTCGAACAGTTCGTCTACATCAGACGGCGGCGACTGGACGAACGATGACACACTCACGTCCTGCATGTACGCGTCGATGTTGAATGAGCGCCAGCAGCGAGTACGTCACGTAACGGTGTCATAGCGATGCGGCAGGGGTAGCTCGATGTTGCCGACAATCAGCGAATGATCTGACAGTCCGCCAGCTGGCGACACATCAACGTGCTCTGTAGACAGATCACGCAGCAGCAACACGTCTAGCAGGTGGTCACGGACATGCGTAGCAGTTTGAATCCGCTGAGTATAATTATATTCGTCTAGAAGTGCATTAAACTTCCGCGTGTCCGAGAGATCAGAAATGTCTAGGTTCATGTTTAAATCCCCTGCAATCAGAACTGATGAGAATCCGGCGAGCCGCTCTAATATGTCGGCAAATTCGATGAAAAATTTGTCACTGACTGCTTCGCCTCCAGGTCTGTATAGAACAACGGCAGTCGTTTTGATTCCCAAGCCTTGAACAGACGCGCAGATGCACTCGTCGCTGTCGTAGGTGGGCAGTGTGATGCGCGAGACACGCAACCGACTGCAGTGGAACAGGCACACGCCGCCATGGTTGCTGCGCATGTTCACGGGGGCGTGCTTGCTCGACGTAGCTGTAACCGTCAGGCGTGCAGGCGACCTAGCTCGGACTGTCGAATCCATCATGCCAAGTCTCAGTGACTGCTACTAGCGACAGGCGTTCGCTGGAAATCCAATCAGTGATACTGGCGGCTTTATTGGTCGCCGATTGTGCGTTGAAAACGCCGACTTTAAAGAACTGAGCAGTCTGACCTGATGACGTGCGCAGCAGTGATCGTAGAACACGTCGACGAACGCGTGCAGACTCGTCACTGACTGCTGGCCGTGGTCTGTGGCCGACAATGGTGGGGATCGAGGAAACGCTCTGAAGTGGAACTTCCACTAGATTCGGTCGAGAACTCGGCGGCGCTGGCAGTGCGGTCTTTGGTGACGCGATCAGCTGATCGTTGTGTTTACAGAGTGGCCTGACGAGCGACAGCACTGGTATAGGCCGTAGCCGCCATATACTTAGGCCTACTTTACGGCCAGCGCGATTGCCTCGCACATGTCGACGTACGCCCAGAGTTTGCACCTTGTCCGTGACGTCACCGAGCAGAGTACCGTAGCGCGGCCTAGGCCGCAAGGCAAGTAGCTGGACGCGCGAGTAAACATGGCGGCAATTTATTGATAAGCCCATTAGGGCCGTGAACAAACTGCACTGTCAGTGACGACAATTCCGTGCTCCATTTGCAGCAACCAACAGCTCGTCATGTGTCGAATCGTGACAGCGGTGTACTAGTTACAAACTAGACTCAGATTACTATGATAAAGTAATTAAAATCGTTAAAAACTACATAGTGAGAAGTATACTAGAATATGCAACAAAACATTAAAATGTTATTGTAATTTCAGGACAAGCTATGAGATAAACCACTATTTTGCTGCAGAATTGTATTTAAAATGTGGAATAATATGCCTTTGTTCACTGACGTCATTACTTTGACTTTATTCATTACCTCCACCACAAGTTGGTGGGAGTAAGTAATGTTTTGACCCTCAGACAGAAATACAAATTGAACACAAATAACAGTTAGATGATAATAAGAATCAAGTGCTAGTTTTTCACATCTGTCTCTAATGCAGTGTTGAGATATGTGTGTAATAATTTATTGTTTATGTCATTTGAAGACCCACCGAAGGCAGTCACTTCCGCCGCCATCGCCACACTGTCCAGCGCCAGTGACCTGGGAGCTGTATGCCTCTACACCGGTTGGCAAGCCTCTGCCAATTGGTCGACCACTTGTTAGCAAGCACAGCAGCAAGACTTTCAGGGCTTCAGTTGCCATGGTTTGTTGTTCCTTGTAACTGTTACAAATAATTATCATAATTGTCTTCATTAATGTGGGTACTGGGTCAGTGCATAGATGGTGTAAATAACATCATTGGGGAGAGCTTTGACATATTGTCCTTAATCCAAATGCATTAGTTGCCATCACCGAGGGCATGTGGACTAGAGTTTTGCACGGCAATGCTTTTCCTGTCCCGTTCCCTTGTCTTTTTTCCCGTTCCCGCCCCGTTCCCGCAAGTACTACCGATCCCGTCCCGTTCCTGTTAGTTATTTATACATAAGTACATTTTTTCATCACACAAAATCGACAGTTGAAATTTTGATGACATGCATGTGACTAATAATACACGAACGATAGTTCCTGTCGTTGTGCTAATCGTTAAGCAGATGCATTTAAACCAGTGCTAGACAATTAGTTAGTCAATAGAGTCTGTATTTTTTGTAAAAAAAATTTTGCTTTCTTATTCCAACGGTATTATCGTATGTACTGTACCCGTTCCCGCTATTGCCGTGGTAATTGATTCAGATCTGATTACTGTTCCTGCGGTTTTACAGCAGTAATCCTGCGGTATTTTACGGTTCCCATTCCCGTGCAAAACTATAATGTGGACAGTAAAATTTCGCTCCAATAGAGTTTATCAGTTCTTAACTATGGGCACCACTGTCCTGCGTAATGGTCATAAAACGATCGTGTGTAATGTGGCTTTAGAGAGCCAGTGTAAAGACATAACGTTCCTTTCCTCATAAGTCAGTTGGTGGCTAGAGAAAGGATGAGGAGATCCACTGAATATGTGATTCCGTCCTTGTTGAGTCTAGGTTGGTGAAACTCAGTGTTCACCTGAATTGTGCCCATTAAATCGATGTTTAATATATGCATATTATTCTGCATTTAAAGATGTTAAATATATTTTAAAATCTGATTTGATTTATCAAATGACTTGTGTAATCAACCTTTTTCCATGCTGTCTGTAGGATAAGTGAGATATCTTAAAAGTTTCATTCGTGGAAACATTACGGACTTGTGGGAGTTGAATTATTATAGGCAGTGTCCTTCTTGATCACACAACTGATTTGCTTACACTTACATTAAGTTTGCAACTGCAGTTGTAATGAAAAGTCAGTTCATTCGGGTCACCAAAATTCACCAGCATAATAATTTAAATGTATTATGCAGTGGCATAATAGGTAAGGCATTGGACTAGCGATCAGGTTCATTCACTGGTTATTTTGTTGTCAGACCGCAAATTCATTCACACTGTTGTCTTTGTTCACCAAGCAGTATAAAGTATTGACCTAAAGTATAAAGTGGTACCGGCCAAGGGTGGTGATCGGAGCAGTGAAGGTAACCATGGCATGAGCCAGACAGAAAGTAATGGCAGCCTACTGCTCGTTTTATGGCCAACATCACATGTGGGCTGTCTGCCTCAAAAACTAGATATCACTGGCTGATATGGTCCTTAGGACTGTGGGTGTACCTTACCTTACCTTAGCAAACAATACAGACTATGTAGGATGTAAAACACTGGCAGGTGAAATTAAATCTGACATGCCAACTATCAATGGGCAGGCAGAGATATGCAATGCTAATAGCTTCACTGTAACTGAGGTTTTATGGCGAGGCACTGTACTGTCAGATATGTACCATGTTCGTGGAGCTATTGATGTTATCGCTTTTGAAATGAACAGACTACAACAGACTTGTGCTTATGTTTTGGATTACATTTTTGTAATGATAATGCTTGTAGCTGTTGATAGCATTTCTAAAACATCTGATGATGTTAATAAGTTTCTGGTTTATTAATTTATCTGTGTTTAGAGCGAAGACTTTCCACTCAGCATGGAAATGTAAGTGTCGTGGTGTAATCGTTTTATGAAGTTGATAATAACTCGCACGGCTGAGCTGTGACTGAGTATCATTACTGTATTCTTGATGTTTTATGCCTTCGACACTCGACAGTATCGGCGAAGTCCATCTGTCACGTCGTTCATCTGGACAGATCTTGTTACCATGATGTCTCATGAATGTCTTGAGTAATCTCAATGAAACTTACAGGGAATATTCACTAACCCCTACTGATGACCTGATTAGATTCTGGAGGTCAAAGGTCGAGGTCACAACAGGCCATGACAAAGGGCTTGGGCATCGAAGTCCATCTTCCAGTTTTGTTATGAATTTTAGTTTATTGTGCTTTAAATTTTATTCAGTTTTAGTTCTTGCCTCAGAAAATGTCTTTAAAATACTCCGCTGCTGCTAAACCAAGGATTGCTTGTGGAGTAACAGAAGTTGTTTCAGTTGCACTCATGTAGTTCCACTCTGGATACACAATGTGTCTTAACTCTGAATTTTCAATGGGAGTACATGAGTTCAGATGGCGGTTTGGCCTAGTGCTAATGGCATTTTGCACATCATCATAGTTAGTACTGAGATGGGTACACCATTATTGTACGTGACCAGTCACCCAGGCTAACTCGGCCTCCTACTCTTAGAGGGATGAGGAATGCGTAATGGCCAGTGTGATGATGCTTTGCAGATGGAATGTAAAGGCAGGTCGATGAGTGATGCACGACGGTATGGAGTATGACCCGATCCAAGGTCAAGGTCACGAGCCCTTCGAAGTTGGATATCCGGCCGTTTTCAAAAAGTATCTCTTCCACCATTTACAATGGGAGCTGGCAACTGACTACGGATTCTTAAACTAGGGCACAATATCTAAATTTTATTGGGCCAGATTTTTGATACTTGGCCTAGTTTTTGTGTCACATGACTTTGAAGTTGGTACAAACGTCAGTGACAGTTGCGAATAGTCGACCATCAGTCCCTGTATGGGGCTAATTTTTTGCTGTTATGAGTGATGGCACAGAGAGGGCATGACATGGAGACATTGTAGGCAATACCATTTAGGAGAACAACAGTATCCATCGTCTCTTTAATCCGTATGCATTAGTTGCCATGGTCAACAAAATCCTCCATTTTCTAAGAGGGAGTGCTGCCGGCCAATGCAGGTTGACCTGGATAGTGGCCGTGTGTCTGTGTCATGTGATGATGAAGCTTGTGGTTGATATTTGCTGTATGGTGATGGTTGTGATGGTGGTACAGGCTGCTGAACATTCTGGAGGTCATCGCTCCGTTAAAACAATTTAGCAAACTCCGAGAATTTCTGCAACAACGACTGCCGCCTGGTTTCCCAGTCAAGATAGGTAATGTCTAACTGACTGCTTGTTTAATCGACTGATTACTCTGGCCACATCTGTCAGTAAACGTATAACAGTCTGACGTCCGTCCACCTGTCTGTCCATCTATGTCTTTTTATAGCCGTAATAGGGCATATGATGCATACTCAAGGTGACGTTTCAAGGGGCCTCATGTGACGCGGCCAGCATACATTTCGGCCCGACAGTAAGGACGACGGCCATACTTGTTCTGAATGCTGATATATTACATCTTGGCACTGTACTGCACGCTGTTGATGAGAAAAGTTAAAGGGATTGTTTCAGTCGGCAAGCACTGCTCACTGCAGTTCTTTGGCCATCAGATGGACCAGCCAAAGATGTATGTTGTAGATGATGTTATCTCTGTTATGGTGTTCCTGCTTACCTGCACGCTTTCACCGGCTTAAATTTGCTGCATGGTGTCAGAGGCACTTAAGTGCTAAAAGCTTGTTAGTTTGACTGAAAGTTCAAATTACATCACCATAGTAAATGCTAGTTCAACTCCCTGCTGTGGAAAGTTTGATGCACTCCTATTGCAGCTTTTGTTACGTCTCTGGTCATCAGTGTGCTTATAAATTGTGTGTGTTGCATCCAGAAATTCCGGTTTTTCCGACAGTGACGGCCAAAGTGACATTCCAGGAATTTGAGTGGAAGGAGGCAGTCGAGTCACATCTGTTTGTGATTCCTTCTAATTACCGGGAAGACCCGAGGCACTTCCGTGACCTCTAGAGCCGTCCGTCTTTAGTCGTTGATTTCAGCGTACATGTGGTGCCTATAGTTTTTCGGTGATTGTTGCTGTTTTGTGACATTCCAGTAATAACGTAAATAACCGTTTCATTTGGTGATTCAGTGCACAGGACACAAGGTAGAGCAATAAAATCAGTCACTTTGCTCTTTACAGTGATTGTTATTTTTAATGTTCATAAATACTCCCAGTTAAGCGTTAAGACTGGTATAACTTATTTTCAAAGTAGTGATTATTGACTGTAGTGAAACTCACGGAAATATGACACAGTGTGCAATGTGGACATTTGAGAATTGCTTTTGAAAGCATGCTGAGGTTTTTTTTGTATTTGGCTGATTTTATGCTACACTTTGTGCTTGTAGGTAATTGTCAGTCGAGTTAGTGAGTGTTTTGTAGCAAAGTTTTCAAGAGTTGTAGTGGTGGGCTGCTTGATGTAATTTGTAACTGTAAAGTGTGCAAGTCGCATACATACGTATGTTTAATCTGTTTGTGTGGTATACACATGATGTGGTGTTTTTCAATGGCCACAACGCAGATCAGGAAGTTTGCCAGTTGCGGCTGCATTTATTTAGAGAGTAAAATATATGATTATGCAGTTTTACTGCAGTTGCATGCTGTGTTCATATGTGTTGGATACAGATTGGCAATAACAGTATTGATCCTTACAATGGAAATTAAAATTGTGGATTTCAGTTTTTTAGGAATGTGAATTACAGAACAACGTTGATTCCACTGCAGTGCTTTGGTGCTGTTTGTTGGGCAGTTGGCATTTAGATGATTATACAACTAACCTTTCTAGCTAGATTTTTTATTTGATATATCTGTGCAGAAGTTAGGGCGTATAAGTGAATTATACTCAGCATGCTCATTTGTCCGGAAAAGCTGGAAGTGTCTGGGAATTAAACCGTGGCCAGCGAAATGTCATGGAATTGACCAAAAACCAGTTAAACTTCGGGGGAAAAATCATATCGGGAAAAGTGTTTATCGCTAATCTCATGTTTGTAGCTGCACCAGAGTGCTTTGTAGATTGCTGCAGACCGCTTTTTAATGCCTGTTTTAAGGATTTGCTGCTCATTAATTTATTTTGAACGTTTTTGTACAACGTGCACTGACGTTTACAGTGTACTGGTGGCACTGAGAAATAATATATGCATGATGTGGGTGATGCAGTATGGGTAAAAGTGCTGCAAAAAGTCATTATGGGAATGCTTGGGGATCTTACAGTGCCTTGAGAATGCTGATGGAGGCATGTGTGTGAACCAGTTGCTGAAAGTCGTATGCTAGAAATCCGTCACCTTTTTCTCTTGAGTCCATTGCATTAAATAATAGCTCGTTTGAACAACAGCAAAGAATGTACTATTATCTTTGTTCACCGTAGCGTAATCATGGATACTGTTTAGTTCAGCTGTGCAGGCAGGTGTCAGCGAGTGGTCAGGCATCGCTGTCAAATGTAATAGTCAATCTGGCTGTTGCTTAACAATTAGTTCTGTCGTTTTATTAACTGCATAGTAGTTGACCACTACATGCTTTAGATCAATGGTTCCAAATAACACAGGATGCGGCAGTGAAACATCATATCATTTGTGATTCAGGTGTGTCAAATAGATCATCTCTCTTATGTGCTGTGTATGAGATTTGGCATTGGTACAGCACTGACATTTTGTTGCGGTTAGACAGTTGTTGGGATTGGACTAACATTCTGGTGTTTAATAGACTGTTGCAGGCTGCTGTGCATTGCCTGTTCTAAAGATTTTGCTGCTTGTTAAATCACTGAACATTTTTGTAGAATGTGCACTAGTACTGACATCCGTGCTTTATATGCTTCATATGATGAGGGTACATTATCATTGAGCACAGCTCATGCTCACTACACCGCCCACACACTTAACTGTAGATAGAGTACTCAATACGTTTTTGAAATTAAATGTTCTCATGCTTCAAAAAATGGAAAACTATAAAGCATTTAAAGGTCAATGTTCCGCCAAGGCGCCACCTAGTGAATGTTGATGGAGAGTGTTGGTGCTAACAGGGGTTAGTGAATAAATTAGGATTTTGATTACCATATTAAATATTATTCCCTGTACCAAGGCCTATCCCAAAATTTTATGAAAATCCAGCTACACCTTTTCCACCAAATAGCATTTTGGCAGTAGACGTGCTATGATTTGTATGATTTTTTATGCATAACCATCTATTTCTTGGCAAAAACATTGTCACATCATGCCCATGGTGGATTTGTGCTTTGAATTTGGTATTTTAACTTCTATAAGTGCATGTATATTACACAGGCCTGTCAGACGTTGACTGAGAAATTGCATTGTGTAAATTCTGTCCTCACGTCTTTTACATCGCTCAATATCAAAAATGTTCTGTTCTTTAGCCGTCAGAGGGTTGGCCACACCATGGACGTACTTTCTCCATTTATGTCTGTCCTCTGTCATTTAGTTTGACTCTTCCAAGGACAGTCCTGTCCACGTATTGATGTTGTCCATCCAGGCCATGCATGGTCTTCCTCACCTGCGTGCACCTGGCATTGTTCCTTGCATTATCTCTTTCTCCAGGCAACTCCCTTGTTTCCTCATGGTGTGACTATAGTAGATAGCTTCCTTGCTTTGACAGTGTCTAACAGTTCCCTCTTTACTCCAGCTTTGTTGAGAACCCACTCATTTGTTTTCTTTGCTGTCCACGAAACCCGCAGAGTCTTTCTCAGCCCTTTCATCTCAAATGTGTCAAGACGTGTTTCTTCATGAAATTGCCAATTTATATACCGCATCTTTGCCAAAGACTTTAATGCTCTGCGTTCATCATTACTGCTCGAAGTGAAATGTTTTTAGTACATGTAAATAACCAGTGCTTTGAACGTCAGTAAGGTTACGTTCGCTGTCTCTTTGAAGTCATTTTTTATTATCTCTGCCAGAGTGATCATGTTTTGTTGTGGTTTGTTTATTTGTCTTTCTGCAGTATTACTCCAAACGTTGTGAGTGAATAGGCAAGAAGTTTTTGGAACAGATTGAGTAAAGTAAACTAGGACATTAATAGCGCCTTATAATGAGTGCAGTACTCGTCTCTAAAGCACTCTAGTGTGACACTTGTTATCAACGGATCACACACAGTTTTAACCTCCAACCCACACATTCATCCGCAAATTGAATGAGCTATCTTGCCCTTACTTTCCAGCCGCAGATCATCACAGCACTTTGGCCGGTAGTCATCCCATCCTATTGAGGGTAGGAGGCTGAGTTGGCCTGCGATTGCTGGTTATATACTGAGATTAGCCTCCTGAGAACAAGAGACAGTTGGTCATATAATACATTACATTGTTGTCGATCTATCTCATGGTTTGCGACAGTTCATGCTGTTGGCATATGGCAAGTGAGGAACACAAGCTTATGGCAGGGGTATAGAGATGAAGCCTACAGTGGGTACAGAGGCACAGCTACTGGTCAGATGGCCAGAGAGCAAAGCCTCCTGAAGCTGAATGCTTTTTAGTTGTCATATGTCTTGTGGAAATGGCTAAATTGTCCCCCTTATCCATGTTTTTTTACGCATTTCAGCTAAAGTATTTTTAAGTGAAATATTATTATAATTACTAAAGAAATTTATGTTTTATTCATGAAATTATTACTTTCTCTGTTAAATTTTCACTGTGGACTCTAGCTATCAACTCTTTGGTCCACAATAGCAGGATCCCTTGCAGGATTGACGCCTGTGGATTTATATGTCATAATCAGTAAGTGCATAGCATGTATCAGTGGCGTCACTAGCATTCACGACATGACTGTAAACTCTCTGGAACAGTGCGGGAGAGCTCAGCCACCAGACTTTTTTGATGCAATGTGAAGCCTAAAAAGTTAAAAACCATCATACTCGTGTATCTTGACCACATAAAAGAGAACCACAATTTTAATATTTATCATTAATTAGGCCATATCATGCCTTAAAGGTGCGATATGACCTTAATTGTGTTGAAAGCGCCGTTAAACTCTCACCAACTAACCTATCACATTAAGATTAGGGATAAGATGCTAGAGTTCTTCTTGGTGATGGAACCTACACTGTCTCCATACAGTAATAGAGAACAGAAAAAGGTTGAATATTGGGGATTTCCCTTTAGGTGTAGCTCCAGTAAGTTTTTGGAGCATGTGTGGGTGTCCCCATATTCCCCACAGTTACGCCTGTGCATGGTATTGTCAGCCTTGGGGGATATCAGTACTCTGTGAATGTTTTCTGGTTTTGACACGAATATTTTATTTACTTATGCTGTATGTAAAATATTTCAGTTTGTGTCTGCACTCTGACAGACTGGATATTCTGTTTCTTGCAATGATATTTGTGAATATTGATGTGTGAAATGAATTAGTTTGTGCATGTTTGATGGCTGTATGACCTTAGATAATCAGTTGTCTCTATAGATCACACAGTTGCCACTTGTATTTGCAATACCATTTTTATAGGCTCTAAGAGCCTATATTGTAAATAATCTACGGGGCAAAAACGGTCTTCACGCGTTCAGCAGTATATCCGCCGAAGGTGAACCGATTTCGATGAGATCTGGAACAGTGTGAGCCAGATGTGGGGGGCTGGCCCTGGCAGATTATGGGCGTGATCCGTGCAGTAGCGACAGTTTGAGAGGGGTCGTGATTCCAAAAAATACGCAAAAATTGCTTTAAATGTTCAGGTCTTGCGACTTCAGGCCGTCATAACTCCGCAATGATTACAAATGCCGAAAACTCGCGGCCAAATGGTCCCCCTAGTTTTTTTACCGTTAGAATCTATTCAAAGTCTTTCTCCTGGGCTGTACTCCGCATCAAGATAGGTACTTCCCACATTTTTCGGCAATCGTTGACGGTAACCGTGGACGTCTTGCTGAGTCGTGACACAAAAGTAAACAAAGCGATGTGGGCATGGCAGCTGTGCGGTGTTGCATCCGTGAATAAGTAAACAGTTGTGTCACCTGTCGAGTATGCCGGTGTGAATCGCCCTCTTCGAACCTATATTGCAGTGTGTCTCCAGATACACTGCAACCCGTCTAGTTGTCAGTGTAGTTGAATGTAGGCTTTTAGCTGCCGAACAAATAAAGTAATTAACTTTGCGACCAAAGATTTTTGTAGCCACGGTCAGTATTCAGTAACCGAATTTTCCAGAGTGCAGCTGATGTCGATATGCCTTAGCAGATTTAAAGTTCACTGAATGATGAGTTAAGAATTCATGTTTAAGGATGCATTTATTTGCAGTTCCCAGTTTTTTGTTGTCAATTTTGTGCAAACAGATTTATGGCTGGTTGAAAAAACGTGCTATCTGGCATTTGTTTGTTATTGTTTGACCAAATTTTATTTACATTTTTCTCATCTTAGCCATAATTTCATTTTTACAACAAAATTTGGCTAAGCTGAATACATTTATCGGCAAAAGGTTTTGATTAATGTTATTCCACGTGGGAAAATTTTGGTTGCAGAGTTTGGTCTTGTTGTGTTTGTGTTTGTGTGAGCATGTATTTACAGCAGGGGTTAAATTCAGTGGGAGCTGGGAATGGATCCCACATGTCTTGCTTGAGCTCCCACACCTTACTTGCTCTCACAGGCTCCCACATGTCCAGCTACAGCTAGCTCCCTTATGGCCTTATGTCAGTGTCCGGATCACAATAGCTACAGCAGACTACTGTTGTCGAAATGATTGACTGTAAGATACTTATCTCAGTCTGAATGCAAAATCAGAAACAATGTTTTTAGGAATTTTAAAAAACAGTACAACACTGAATAATTTCAGATAATATAATTAGTATTATTACTAAAATAGAGAACATGATAACAGTATCATTTCACAGGCATAGTCACGGCGTGACACTGAAATTGGTATATTTCGGCCATTGGATAGGTAGGACTGTGGCTCCCACACCCCTTCAAAAGTAATTTAACCCCGATTCAGAGTCACTGATGGTTGCTTAGAGATTATATAATTAATGCTTTGCAGTGTAGTTTGTGCATCATTTGTTGTGAATTGATGGTGTTAATCAGTCACTGAGTTGCAGTTTCTGATGATGCTTAATATCTTGTAATTTTGTATGATCTGATGATTACATTTGAGTTCTGATGTGATCGTCTCAAAGTCCAACCATTGTCACATATCATGTGAATAGTCTGCGGATTTTACTGGCTACCTCCGCCGATGAGGTTATGATTGTGACTCGGATTGTTTATTTTTATGTCTGCAAACAAGATCACCGAATAGTTTATTGGTGAATTGATTGTCTGAAATTTGTTGAAGACAGCCAAAGTAGCAATCTGTTGAATTTTGGGAATGATCTTCTGTGAGGGTGCATGTTCGTGTGTGTATTGTGTGCGTGTATCGACCATCGAAACTTTGTTTAAAATTGTCATCCTTTATGTAGGTTTGCACTCATTGAGCGCTCTCTTGTGTGTGTATGGTTGGCAGTCTGTGCTGTGATGTGCCACATTTGTAATAAAAATTTGCTATTACAATTTGTTGGTGTTAACCATTGAGACAATTAAAAATGGTTCTTTGCCTGTGATATTCGAGCTGATTGCAACGTGAGACCAAAATCCGATGGTCTAAGGCACGTTTCTCTGCATAGCTAGCGTTACTACTATAGCTGCAGAAGTTGATTTTGTCTGCTGCAATGATGTGGCTACAAGTTAAAGGTGTGGGAACGTCATGGGCAATTTGTTGGGGATGTGGTAGGGAAAAGGGTGAAGAACTCTGTAGTATTCGTCATAGAACTTATTGGCTGTACGGTAGTTTATTCACATTAGTTTTGTAGCTGTCGTCTCAGATAGAAACGTGCATGATTTATTAAGGAGAAGATATTCAATTCTGACGAAAGCTAGTCACGTCGCCTTGATTTTGCAGCAAGATAGAACAGGTATGTAGGTGCTGCAGGCGCAAGTTGGAATCAAGAAGAAAGGAGACAGTTGTTGCAGATTTGAGATGTCTTTATTTAATTAACGAAAACGTAATAGTTCGTTGCGTCGCGCGGTAGTCTCTGTTCAGAACAAAGCGGCATCAACGTGTGCAAAAAATTCTGCATATTATCAGTCAGTACAATTTCCACTTTCATTGCAATAGAATTTGCGGTTGTGGCTAGTGAGCGAAATGACTTTTTGGTAATTGCCTATGTTAATTGACTTTTTGATGTTGAAATATTTTGCTGTAAAATTAGGCAGTTTGGCTTAGTGAGTGTTAGTTCGTTTTGTGCCAATATTGCATGCTAAATGTTTTGTAGCTATATTTAGCTTTACCTGGTTCTGGTCAACATATCCTGCATGTACAGAAATGTGTACATAGGCCTCATACACACTTTGCTATTATTTAATTGTACAATTTTATTGTTTTGCAAAAAAGTAATATGTAAAAAGTGCCGTTGGTCAGCTTTTAATTTTTGTTGACATATTTGGCCAGCAAACCACAAGTTTGCGTTTTTGTGAAACCTATTTGAGCATTTGAGCATTAATTAACAAGCGAACAGTTTGCCATACACTGACTTCTTCACAGATGCGTGTTCTCAGTTTTTACCGCACGACGCTATGCTAGCGCAATATACGCTGTCGTCGTGTGTCTGTCCATCCGTCCGTCACAGGCCGGTATTGTATAAAAAAACCGACTAAACGTAAGATCATGCAAACAAGGCCCAGGGACTTTGGTTTTCTGGTGCTAAAAGTCTAGGCGAAATTCCAACGGAGTCACCCCCAACGGGGACGTCAAATAGAGGTGGGGTAGGTTAAAATCGACGATTTTCAACTATATCTCAGAAACGGTGCAGTATAGGTACATAGTTACTGTGGAAGGCTATAATAGGAACTCGTAAGCGCTCTATTGAATGGTATTATTTCCAGTGACCTTGAGTGACCCTGACTACCCAAACCACCCAATTTTCTACATTTTGTATCGCCTTTCATATCATCGTAGTGAGTGGAGATAGATACTTCAAATTTGGTAGGTAGGTTGATGGTAGCAAATGCTAGCCCATGGATAACAAACTGTCCCTGAAAGGGGCGTGGTCAGGTCACATGACCATTAAAATTTTGGTGGACACCAACCGTATCTCTGGAACGGCTGCAGGTAGATTTGTCACGTCGATCGTCTCAATCTCTTATGTGCTGAGGTGCTGTCAACTTAGATGGACAGTCAGTGTGATCAACTGGTGACGGTCGGTCGTCGATCACCAGTTTATCACACTGACCGTTGACATCTGTGTACAACACGGTGGGCGTGAGGCACCGCGTCGCGCGGATCTGTCAGCAGCAGCGGAGACTTGTTTTTACAAAATCACCTTGGCCTGCAGTACTTTCACAAGTCTTGGCATTTGTAAATGTAGTAGAACAGTAATTTAAAATTATTTGCCTGTTCATGGACTGTGTGATCATATTCCGCCCAGATGTCGTCTCAATTTGGCGCCTGGAGGACCAAGAACAAACAGTGGTGGATGCAGAATTTCGAAAAGAGCAGAAGCGGTATGGCCAGCAAGTGGCGTGGTTAAAGGCCAAAATGTCATATGTCGGTTATGTCCGTCCACTTAATGTGACGTTAATATGATTTTTTCAATAATTCAATAATTTAAGTTAATAATTATCGGAACCTTTTCAAAGAGCAGCGCAAGGGACCCCTAACTACGCCAGTGCTGTGACCAGCGTTACATGACATAGGAGTCGAGTGAGGCATGTCACTGGAGCGGAGTTTTTAAAACGGCAAATATGTAGCAAAACTAGATGGAAAGTACTCTGAGAGAGTACAACTCCCCTCGAAAGCGAAATTTGGGGGTTTTGTCGCCAACACTTGGCAACACTTGCCACACCTACTATTAGAATTATAAAATGTAGACAATCGCCGGTTAACGGAGTTTTTTGACCGTTACTTCCACATCCCACTACCGATCGTAATGAAACACGAACTTGGTCTTCCCTTTCCCCCTAGGAACCTTCCCATAAAATTTGGTACAAATCCGTCCAAAATCTTTTTAGTTATCGTGGTCACAGACAGACACACAAACCAACGCCGGTAAAAACGTACTCCCTCGCTTTCGCGGGGAGAACAGCAATGTAACGAGCCGAATTCTAGAAGAACAACCCTGTTCGTATGTGTTATATTTATTTGTCGTCATTACTGACTACTAACACATTTCGATACGTTTTGCTAACAGGCCTCTGCCACTCAGTTACAGTCACGCAGAGAACACCATACTATCTATATGACTGAATGAAGCACGTTGTGGACAACATATGGCGCGGAGTCGGCCTAAACATGACGTCACCGCCGACGTCACTAAATATCGAGAGTTCTTGCGTCTCGGATGCGGATGATGCCTCGTCCTCGGCGTCAATCAGCGGTCTTCGTTCTTCCATGTCGCCACCTGTCGTCCGCCTACCGTACGAATGCTTCGTCTTTTTCCTCCGCGGTTGACCAGGTCGCCTGCGACCCTCGACGGCGGACTGAAATCCACGTCGCAGCTGATCCCAGCCCGTGCCAAGCCGCGGTGGAATGGCCGTTCGCCGCCTGCGATGCCTCACGACGTCCGGATCGCTCCACGAGGCCGCCTCCGTCTCCGCCTCACTGAGGTACTGCGCGGCGGCGCGGTAGACCTTGTGATCGCGGCGGACCGGTCGCGACAGCCACTCGCGGACGACGTTTCGCTGGATGTGGTTGAGTCCGGTGCCAGTCGTGACCGTGATGAGCGCGTTCTCCAGTGCCAGAGTCTGCAATGTCGGTAAATAAACTTTACCAAATTTATCCCACAATTCAGTGGTTAAAGTGGTTTGCATTAGCAGGGGGAACAAGGCGGCCGGAATGCCGAGAACAGGAGTGGGGTTCTTGGGGAGGGGCAGCGAGCCCTCTCCCCACCAGCTAGGGGGTCTAGGGGAGCGCTGTAAGCTTCGACTCCAGCGGGATCCAGGGCGGAGCCCCAGAAGAATTGGTTCTGGTGCATTTTGGGGCTTCAAAAATCACCAGTTTCAATGATTTTGCATTCTTGTGGAACATGACAGTTTTCACCAGGTTGGGTTCAAATCGCAGCAGGGGCAAGCCAGAGCAGTTTTGGCTGAGCCCCCAGCTACAGTACGACGCACGTGATAAGTACCCTTCAGGCGTCGTAGGCGGGCGAACGGTCATTGAATCTGTAGCGGCTGCAG
>Ga0209780_1001210_pt1 | contig 16505 bp, 14 predicted proteins | sample WorMetexBAHAMAS2_FD_187384 | JGI IMG/M metagenome (GOLD analysis project Ga0209780, IMG submission 187384) | Marine gutless worms symbiont microbial communities from Max Planck institute for Marine Microbiology, Germany - Inanidrilus exumae... | ecosystem: Host-associated > Annelida > Digestive...
CCGGCTTTACTTCGCTCAACGGCTTGATTTGTTTACATAGTGTGTTAGACAAAGCCGGCTCTCAGTCGGTTTTCAAACGCACTTAAAATCCTCGCATTTTCATTCATTTCATTTCATTCAACAATAAATGCATTTGCACAACTGTAATAATAAGCAAATCACACAGTGTTTGTACGGAGTGTTTAACACGTTTTTTGCCACTGCAGGAATCACTGCTCAACTACAAGAACAACTGGTTCACGGAAGAAGCACCGCAGAAGATCATGGACCAGTTCCGCAGCAGTCTACGCCAGATTTCAGACAGCATGAAGCGCCGTAACAGAGACCTCGAGACGCCGTTCGAGTACCTGCTCCCGGAAAAAATCCACATGCGTTTCAACGTTTAATCCGTTTGCGGCTTTCGTTCGCTATTGTAGTCGGCTAGCAACTTCGCGCAACATCAACTGCTATTTTCATTCGCTATTTGCATCAAGCTCGCATTATGACGCAACATGCCGTGCGCCGCCACCGCAACGCATGCAGTGTAAACGTACTTTTAAATGTTGGCAACTGGCGTACCGATGGTTAGAGGGGCGCAGATTAAGCAGTCAAGTCGGGGCCCTCGACACACGATTAAGACTTATTCCTTAAGTCTCAGTCTACCTATACGGTAATCCATAATCTTTCACGTACTTTTTCATTGACTTTTGTTCGGCTGGCCATTTTTCTTTTGGCGTCTCTTTGGTATTGGTACCAGTGCTGGATTTGGTAATTTTTTGCTGAGGGTCAAAAGTAGGGTCTGGGGGTCAAAGTCGGGAGTATGGGGACCAAAGTTTCCCAGTAGGGTCCAGGGGCAAAGTCCTGGTAGAGGGTCTGGTCGGGGAACGAAGTCCCCCGAAGCTGAACATCGAACATTTTTACGTGTTACTTGTGCACAAAACTATTTTGTCCATAATTGGCAGTTACATGTCTTAAATGCCGCGTCTTGCCTCTTGTAAATCATTGCATACGCAGTGTTAAAGTGGCGTAAGAAAAGGTGAAACATGACAAGTTCATATCCCATCATTACGAATGGAGATATTCCATGGAAAAGCTTTCGTGCAAGCCCGGTTCACTGTACCAAAACCCAAGAGATGACTGGAGTCCGTGAGACTCTCTAACTGTTCTTCATATTAGTCTTCAGTAGGGCCGTCAGCTATTTCTCTTGGGAGGGTCAAACACCCCTAATCCCGAAAAATCCAGCAGTGATTGGGGTCAGTGGAAATTAGAGACTCCAGTTCATTCAACCATCTGAACCCCGCTGTAGCTACGGCACTGGTTAAGGCGTGACAAACAAACGCTTCAATGTTTAATCCACTTGCGGCTTTTGTTCGCTATTGTAGTCGGCTAGCAACGTCAACTGCTAACTTCACTCGCTATATGCATCAAGCTCGCATTATGCCAGGATCATGCTAATGACGATTACTGCCATTAACTTCGTTGAGAACTGTGATAATATAACTGCTTCTAAACAAAATATTTACGAAAACTCATACGGATTTTATCGGAACTGTGCAAGGTGTTTAATGTATTGGCCGGAGGAGTTTTCACCGTCAAACCGTTTCTTGACTGTGTACGGATCAAGTTCGATGGAATACATGGTTTTATGTCAACTGATACTGCTGAATGCCACTGACATTCACATTTTATAGCGCTTCCGCTTTTGAGCATCCGTGCTATTTTCGATATTTTTCAAGTTTCCAGCAACATTTCAGTCGTGCTGTTGAATGTAGTTAACGCTTTGCAGTGGCAGATGGGTATTTCTGTTAAGGAGGCCTATACTGACAAGCAAAAGTGTAGTTAGCCTAGTTTATAGTATAGTGCTAATGGCATTCACATGCATGCTACGATCGTAGTTGTTGCTTCCATTAAAACTGTACATTTTGATCAATCACTGCATTTTGTATCGGAAGCAACTACTCAATTTCATTACCATAAGTTAGTGTAATTCATAAAGGTAATGATTTCCGTCATTATTAGACAGACTGAATACTGCTGTCATCAGGTGTTGATCAATTTTGTTGCTTTATTGACGTTTATTGCTTTACTGACGTTTCTGCTGTATTACTTCTTGCTACAATGACAGTGTTATCAGGTAAAATGAAATTACAATTAATGACGGACTGAATACAACTTGTGAATTACAAATGTACAAAACGTTATGAGTTTTGTGACTTCACTCACGCCAACATTGAGTAGATGAACGATGCCAAGTTTTATTAATTATTGGTCTGTCAACTAAGCCGCTGTTGGCTAACGAAGTTCGCAAACAACGGCAGAAAACGGTGACATAATGTACGCCGCATCAGCCAGATACAATTGGCTGTAATCTGCACAATGGTATGCTATCAATACATTTCTCAAATCAAACGCACACCAACTCCGTTTTAGCATTCGTTTTCACGGTGGGCCAGGGTCAGCCAGTTCCTCACCGTTTTCGACAACCCTGTTCCCCAAAAGAACCTTTTGGTTTTACCGACCAGATGTCCTTCCCGTCACCGAAATAACACTGTCAAAGCACTGGCGGAAAATAAAATCAAATGTACACTTCTGAAATTCTGATGTAAAGCAAAGTCGAACACTGCAGCTTTCATGGAACTAAACCGCGCCGTAATCAGAGCAAAACATAGAGACATCGTCGATCCACAAATGAAAAAGAATATCCGTTAAAAGGCACAAAATTTCCCCGCCAATAATTCTGCCGAACAACGCCATCCAGTGGCAATCTGCTGCTGCTGAAACTCTGGCATGAGGTAAACTACTCAAATTATGAACAACTAAATGTAACTGAGCAGTAAGCACATAAGTGTTCTATGTAGGCAGATATGCAACCGACTGCTGACAAACTAAAGTATGTCAATCTATTCACCATTCCTCATCAGGATACTGGTGAAACTCTGCATCCCTTAACCTCCAAAGCACAAGCCGTAGAATGCCAAGAATGGGATAACTAATGCAGTTATTGAACTCATTCTATTAACACTACAAACCAGAACATAAACTGTTGTTTTCTCATTATTTCAATGTAATGAAAGTTGCAAACTGGCAGCTGCTACAAATGTTTTTAAAATAACTCTGTCCAATTTCACCTGACAGAAATGTTTGGCTATAGTCAACAATTTTTACTGTCTTGTTCCTACCAAACAAATCATGCACTCTTCTCAGTAGCAGTTGCAAGGAATTTGACATTTCCAGAGTGAGATACATTTTAAGCAACCCCAAACAGACATTACGGAAAACAATATGAATGTGATAAGTGCCACTCCACATGGTTATGAATAATGATATACTCCATATGCCATTGCACAACTAAACAGCGCAACAGGCAGCAGTGACAAACGGTGTCACTGCGAACATTCCATTCCACCAGCTGCCGTAAGCATGTTCAGTAAACAAAAAGCAACTCTGTAACCAGACATGTTAGCTGTTTTGTGCACAAACCTGAACCACAAAGTGTCAACTATTCTGGCAACTCAATACAATGCAGTAACTTTTCCGTTACCTTTTTCTACTCCACAGATTTTTTGCTTTTACAATTTTTGAAGTTACATTGTGCAACATGCAAATGTAAAAACAAAATGGAAACAGAGTTATGGGTTGCAGAGACAAATGTATACACAACCAGGTATGTTATTCACTATGTACATAAACGCAACACGGTTGTAATAGAAGAGAATGTTTTCGACTACTTCCAAAGTTTCTTGATCGACATGTTCTTCTCACTGTCCTTCTGCATCACCTGTAAAACACATACGTGCGACATATCATTATATCGCCCACCCGTACAACATGCCATTATATCACTAAAACACTAGCAGCACACTGGCAACTCTCAGCAAATATTATTTACTACAATTACATCTATAACTGCTGCAACATAAAATATTTGTACTATATGCATCGTCCTCATCAATACACTAATGACAAGCAGAGAAGATGCGAGGAATCAACTAGATGGGGTCTGACTAAAAGTATGGCTCAAGCAGGCAAGCTGTGTGAAAGGCGGGACCTGCGGCTCTGTAAATATGCAAATTTGCAATCCTCCACCGTCTGTTAATATGCAACAGCAAATGTATGAGGGTCTTTGAAAAAAAGAGGTCACATCCATCAACACACAAACTTACTAACCTAAATATAGCTAGACAACTAAATAAGACATGGTATGACAGTGTTAAGGGGTATATGAAAAGCACTGCTCTGTCGGGACAGGGTGCACAGTTTCGGAACAAGTTGAGGAGGAAAATGAAGATGGCAATTGGCTAATGGCTAACCTAGTTTTACCTGCACACACCTGTTCAATGGCCATTGTCCAGGTAAAACTCAGTGGTTCTTAACCTGGGGTGCCGGCACACCAAGGGGTGCGAGAATCAGCTCTTGGGGGTGCGAGAAGGTCCAGAAAAATAACTTTTTCGTTTTACTCCCCATCATTCAGTGTTCAAGACTTGTAAAGGATTTAATAGGATAAAGCCTAATGAACTATTTCATTTCGATGTTAGGGGAAAGGTTGGTTGGTTAGACTTTAACAGTGCTTTCAATACAATTTAGGTCATATCGCGCCTTTAAGGTAGAACCATATTATAAATATTAAAATTTAATAAGTATGAATTCTTGCGGTTAAAAAATCAAAAAAGATAAAGGGTACAAGAGGTCACTCTCTTAACTTAACGTTAGGTGCACCCGGGACAGTAAAAGACACTTTTTTCTAACGGAGTTATAAAAAGGTGGAACCAGGTGGACCAGGGGGCAGTCAGTGTGACCAGCATCAACGCACTTAAAGCAAATTAGATAGGTTTAGATGTACTAGAATGTGCTTTTTCATGGACCAGTCCACAGAGCTTTAGGCCTCCTGGTGAAATCCCTGCATGAGGCCGCACAAAGTGAGTAACAAGGCGAGTTTCATAGTTTTCCATTTGTTTCAATTTGTCGACCATAATCAGCTGCAGTCACGATAGCTAAACTTCGAATCTAAAGTAAACCAGACCGTAATTTAATATTATTGTCTACTCAGTCATTGGTTGCCGCTATCCCTTTGCCAGCATTTAGTTTTAGTAGTAACCGGACATCATGACCTTTCAAATTGTCAGTAAATTTGTAAAAGAATGTGTCTGTTAAGGTAAACTTTAGCAGTTTAGCTATTTGTGGCTGGAGCTGATTGTGGTTTAGTAGGGATTGCAATTTGGGACCAGAGGCCTATAAATAGCAGTTACATTATTTAGCTTAACAGCTAAATAGCAGCCATACTTGCTAAAAAATGTAACTACCATTATGCTTAGTCGTTGATAATTTACGTATTTTACCACAAAAGTCAAATTATACGCTAGAGGTGTGGGATGGAATATCATAATCTCATGGGATGCCAAGACACGAAAAGGTTAAAAACCACTAAGCTAGATAGTTTGTGCACTGTCTAGTAACATAAAGGCACAGACGTTTATCCACTGTTTAGTCAGTGCGGCATTACCTTGGCAACGGCGAGTTCGAAATCCTCCTGTGTGACGTGAACCCGTCGTTCCCTCAATGCGTACATGCCGGCTTCTGTGCATACGCCCTGCAGCACATCATATACTTCCATCTCATCGACTGTCATTCGCAAAAGCAACAAATTTAACATCACAATCAGATAACAACGTCACTTGACAGCAGGCAGGAAGAGCTTCAACCCTTTATACTGTCACAGTAATAAGGCAATCGTAGACACCAGACTTCATCCCCCAGTGCACCTGGCAAACTTGATGAAATACAAGGTGTTGCCCTAACGGGACGTAACCGTACTGGCCCGCCGTGCAGTGTCGGCCGCCCGACCGCCCACACGCCCAGCCTGGCGGCAGCCGACCTCCCACACGCTGGCAGCGTTACAGATGACGACAGACGATGATGACAGACGCCAGCGAGCAAAATCATACTGGTGGGCCAGTAATAATATTGTTTGATTTTGCGCCATTGGTGCTATTATACAAATTATAACGTCATCCAGAAAACCGAAAGTATGTAATGTATTGCACTGTTATCAGAGGAGGACCAAGCCATCGTCAAAGGTAACATGTGTAATTGCACCAACCGAGACTGATTCACTGAGTGAAGGAAGAATAGGCTAACCCACGACAACCTGTTAAATGATCATCAAAACGCACTAAAAGTGTAGTGTTACATTACTATGCGATCCCACCATTGTACGAACTATCTATGTTAGCCAATGACATGTCTCAGTTAAGCGTGCTCTCTGCAGCGTGCCTGGTTCAGTGATGAAAGGTCGGCACACACTGTCAATGTGACCTTTGACACTAACCTTGACCTCAGCTCCAGACGCACCAGGCATCATCTCGGCAATCTTGCGCAGGTTAATGCCACGTGTCAGATTCATCTTGCGCGAGTGAATCTTCAGAATATCAAGACGAGCCTGCCACAACCGACACATTTCATACTGAACACCACGCAGATAGGCAGGTTTGCATGTAACAGCACTATCAACTTGGAAATCAATCATCTACATAGGTTGAGAAGCAACAGAACAGATAACGGCAGAATGTCTTATTACGATACTGTTCCATAATGTGCAGCTGATGCTCAGCCTGTAGCCAAAAGTCCAGCAAATACATTCATCTACTTCTATATCTAAAACATTCCACATCAATTCCACCGAAAATGTGCCACTTGTTCCTTTCCGCTTTCAGTGACCTCAGTGAAATGTGTTAACTTTAGAGCACTAATATCAAAAACCAAATACATTATAAAAGTCCAGCTCATATGTGCTAATTTTAACTGTTTAAAAAATAAGAATAGTCAAGCACCAACAAGCTTTTCCATTTTCAGTTAATTGCTGCAAATGATGCATAATTTGCCTAAATATAAAGGGGAATGACCATGTTGATCCTCCGTCAGTCTTTGATAACCTTCAACCTATCGTTACTATAGACCCAGAACCGGGCAATATATTCAATACAAAATAAACAGCTATGGCATGTACTAGTGCAGCTTATTCAGTTAGGATCTCATTCCTAGTACCAAGGATCAAAGTGGATGTAATCCACCTAAAATATTCAAATTCCAGTAATCCATAATCTAGCTAGACAAATTGTTTGAATAGGATCTGACATATGCTTCAACATATTACAATATTTTGATAAGTTCTTACTGAGAAATATATTAAAATAGTATTAACAGAAAAATAAAAATTAGCCCCATACGGGACTGACGGTCGACTACTACTTACTGCCAACTTCAAAGTCACGTAACACAAAAACTAGGACAAAAATTCAAAATCCGACCCCGATGAGCTTTAGGTATTGTGCCCTAATTTAAGAATCTGTGGTCACTTCCAGCCCCCATTGTAAATGTCAGAGGAGATAGCCTTTGAAAATGGTCGAATTTCCCACTTTCATAGGCTCGTGACCTTGACCTTGGATCGGGTCATACTGTATACCATCATGCATCACTCGTCGACCTCTACCTACATACCAAATTTCACTGAAATTGAAGTAACTTTTTGTGGACAGATGGACGGACATTTGAGACCGGCTTTATTAGGTCGACTCGGAGGAGTCGACCTAAAAAGACTATAGTAACATGAAACAAACCAGCAAACCAATAAGCCTAACACTGTTCTAGCAGCCACATAATTATCACAAAGGCAGATTGATTGAGTTAAAGTTTTAAACCCCACTCGACACAAAATAGGTCATTTCGGAGACGTTCATCCCAGCCAATCTCTTGGCTAAGTACTGAAGAAGGTAAACCAAACACAACAAAAGCAAGCAATACAAGAACAAAATGACTTAAGCTAACAAGAAAGAACACACACACACATACACACACAAAACAAAACCTAAATAACACAAAAAGAAATCTAAACATAACATGCAAAAATGTAAGAACTGCTCACATGTGTGTGTGTGTATCATTGTGCACAACTGTCGTACACAACACAGCACAGAGCAGTTCCGATTAGCTTCCCTCTTACCCTCCAGACAAGCACCAGAGCTCAGATGCTGTCTATTGGAGGACAGTGGGATCACAAAGGCAGCCAGAATTTTGTAAATATAACACAAAACAGTAACATGCAAATCAACTCATCAAAAACATCTGTTCTGGTGACGACTACGCGCTACACACCAGGATCCAATCCTAATAAGTTACGTACTTCTTCATTCGGAGCAGGAAATTCAATTTTGCGATCAATTCGTCCAGGTCTCAGCAAGGCTGAGTCAAGAATGTCGATTCTGTTTGTTGCCATAATCACCTGCAGCCACACCATTACAATCAATCAACTCAGTATGACAACCCATGCATGTCAGTCAGTACCTCCTCTCTTATGCCAGTACAACAAGATTACACATACACATAATGACTATGGCGAAAGTATACGCACAAAACAATGTCTTATACGATGAACACACATGGTCACAATCGGACTGACGAACACAATGACTTTCACTTGGTTATCTGCCTGTAAGTGACTGGTGCTTGAAAACTACTTCTGAGCCATGACAAGCATGGAACAGTCTTCCTACCAACGTCACTGCATCAACTTCTCTACCGTCTTTCAAGAGACAACTTAAAACATTTTTATTTACCAAATCTTTCCCATCGCTTTAAATTCTTTTCTCATATATTTGTACCGTGTCCTAGAAGCTACTTAGCTTATGCCACGTTAATCAGTACATTCTACTACTATTACTACTACTAATGGGCTTTCAATCTGTAAACACCACACTGCAACATTTGTCAAAGATTTCCATCCGACAAACATTTCTTGAGGCCCAGCCCTATATGGGGTAAAAGTGAAAAAATATTCTGCATAAAACAACAGCTGAGATGGAAAGAGCGAAAGATGGAGGTGCTACCATCTTTTAGAGTGGAATACAGAAAACCTCAGAATTGCCCCAAGTAACCTAAATTCCCACATGCATTCTGCCAGTAATGAAGAGGTGAATGACATACCTTGATATTCTGCTTTGGCTCGAAACCATCCAGCTGATTCAACAGCTCCAACATTGTACGCTGGACTTCACTGTCACCTGCAATCAGACATGCAACTGTGACGTGTGACTGTGTGCGCGCGTGCAATTAAGGTACAAGTAACGAAAAATATACCCCACTACACATGAACATTCAACTATTCACTGGCAATGTCCAGGTCTTCCTGTGTTTACAGGTGTTCTACAGTTACTACAGACTTTCACAGAAACCGTTATAAACTGTTACAGTGGCATTTTCACACATCGGACATCCTTGCTGACAACCAACCAACAGTTACGGCATAAAGATGCTTTCCTACTCTCAAAAAATATGTTTAAGAGCATGACCACACTGGCATCAGAGAGCAATGCCACTGGTAGGTTAAGAAAAGATGAGGCCAGGCCATTGGTTTGGTCAGTGTTCTGTGTCACTTCAGTATTCTGACACTGTTCATTGGACAACAGGAAGGACACCAAGCCCTTTAAAAAACCTGTGCCACTTTTCCATAAAGGTTCTCATGCAGAACAAATGAAGGAAGAAAACTGAGGGCACCAGCTAACCCACGTTCACCTGTCAAGTGAACGCTGAGGTAAGTAGGTAGAATGTCCTTACAGACAACCAGTCTTGTAGTCAAGACCAGCAGTGCCAAGACCAAGACTGGCAAACGAAACATAAAACAAATACACATTGCTCACAGTAACAGTCAGTTTCATGAACGTTGTAAAACAACCATCACAAGTCTGTTATACAGTTCACAATCGGCATGAAATTTAGTTAAGTTTATAAAAATTGCAGTCATTGTTATTAACCAGTACAAAAAGGATTACAATTTTGCTACTCATACATGCTAAATCTAATAAATTATTGATCACTGAGACCAAGACCACAAGTGCCAAGACCAATACCAAGACTGCAAAATTCCAGTCTCAAGCGGTCTTGAGTCTAAGACCGCGGTCTCAGGGACAACATCTCTGCTGACAACCAATCAACAAACTCAAAGCCTCGACAAATGCGTTTGTATTATCAAAAATACATACATATAGCAAAAGAACATGAGCAAATTGCAGTTACTGCAGGCAACTAAATGCAGCAGCATCAAAACAGTTAGCCACACTACCTCCAGAGCCACCTTCGAGACGAGTTGAACCGATTGAGTCAATTTCATCCATGAATATGATTGATGGAGCATGTTCTCTGTCACAAATACAAAATCACACTCATAACTCTGGACTAAATCTCTATCAATCCTACAGTTTGGTCTGATCTTGGCCACCCTCAAATGCAACTCACTCATACAAATGCAGAACACACAGCATACAAAAATGTAAAAAAAATCTTGCTAAGGTGACATTTCTGAAAACTTTTTGAAAAATAAATGTATAAACATGTATAATACTTTACTTATAAAAACTACGTTTTCTTTTACCCACTAGTGGCTAGGCACATTTTTGCATACTATTTACAAGGCAGCAGTCGTTATATATCATTCAGCAGCCAAAACATAAACACTGGCCATCACAGTACGATTCTTATACAGCTTAGTTTCCCTGTTCATGTGTTCCTCATCTCCATCTGCCTACTGTCTGCAGTAAGTTAACCGCAGCCACTACTAAGGTGATATCGAGCAAAATGTCACCAGAAAAACGGCATTAACTGAATGTCTACCAAATGACCGCAATCACTTCGAACAACAGATTTTCCACTGATCGGCTCAGTAGCAGTAATAAGACGACGGAGCAGACAACTTACCGAGCCATGACGAACAACTCTCGGACCATGCGTGATCCTTCGCCGATAAACTTCTGTACAAGTTCCGAGCCCGAGACGCGGATAAATGTACACTCCGTGTGATGGGCGACAGCACGAGCCAACAAAGTCTTACCAGTGCCCGGTGGGCCATACAAAAGTACTCCCTGAACAAACACGCAACTAAACATCATGACACTGGGTTCATGCAGCAAACTGACAAACAAACTCACACGACTTCTTAAGAGCTGAATGTGAAAACTGGCTCATGATGAAAAAGACACACTACTCTTGATGCTCGTTCTCTGAAGCTAGTATTCTACAGCATCAGATCTTTAGCATAAGTAAATACTAATAAGTGATCAATCTAGGGACCAAATTTAGTGTGCATAGCTTTGCCCTTTCCAAAGATAGGATCGGGGCCCAAAATTAAGAATTGTATTTTGAAAATGGCTCATTTGGAGGTGTTTTGTTAGCCTGGTACTTGTCATATTCAGCCTTCAAAATTGAAGTCTCACCTGTTCTGAAGATATGGTAAACAAAAATCTACAAAATGGGATTATTTGAAGAAGTTAGGATCACTCAAGGCCACTGGAAATAGCATTATTTCACAGACATGACATTTACTTAGCATTCCATAGGAACTACGTCCTATCTTGCAATGTTTCTAACATACAGCGAGATATTGGTCAGAATCTGCCAGTTGTATCTAGTCACCTCTACGTGGTGCCCATGCTGAGGGTGAACCCAGTGGACTTTCAGCAATGTCTGTGGAAGGAGTAAACTAACAGCTACAGGCTACCATAGAGCAATGACTGTTTGCTGATCTGTGCATTCAGTTTCAATACTGTACCAGTGTGTGATAAACAGACAGAACTGCCATAACAGTATCAAGCTCTGAATAGCTGTGCTATGCTAACATGTAATAAAAACAAGCCGTCATGCCACTCTGCGACGGGATGGCGTGTACCCGCCCGCCCGTCCGTCCACCCCTGTAAGCCATGCCCATTGCGTGACATTGCTATTTTGGCTTGCCTGCCGCCACCCGCGCTCCTACCCCCGCCCGCAGCCGGTCTGCGCCCGACGTCCGTACGCGCACACTGCATGCACCCGGCCCTCGTCTGCTCTCCGACTGCCCACGTAAGCCACGCCACTGGCCAGATTCACAATCCGATTATTATATGTAGATTCTCAACAGAAATTGAGAAACAGAAGAAATCAGAAGATTAGAGCAGACCTTTGGCTGAGCAATACCAAGTGCATCAAACAGTTCTGGATGTTTCACTGGCAGTTCAATCACTTCTTTGATCTCCTTGATCTGTTTGTCCAAGCCGCCGACGTTTTCGTAGGTCGAGTCTGGCACCTTCTCGACCATCATCAGGCTGACCAACGGGTCAATCTGAGCACGTCAACAATGCCACATATTTAATATTCATCAACAGCGACCGATTACAAATGAACAAACAAGGTGATGATATGTAACTAAAATATCTCTATTCAATTAACCACTGGGTTTTAGTCGACTGTCAAATAAAGTAAACTAAAATGACACTGACAAAGTAAACTAAGGCGGATTGCAGTGTCAGACAAATATCCGAGCACTGATAACTACAAATGAACTACATGCATTTTAACTCATAACGAAACTGCAACAAATATACAAAAATAGTTCAAATACAAAGTACAATAACAGCAGCAGCATGTATCTTGACAATTGACACAACAAAGTTGCTAAAGGCAAACGACAGGTCAGCCACATCCGTCACCTTTGACATAAAGGACATGAAAGTGATTTTGAACAGTTGTATTCCCACTAGATCATCCACACTCATCGACGATGACAGTAATGGTGAGGATGTATGTGACTTAATATTACTGAGTGATTTAAGTAAGTTACTGACTCAAATCACTTAGCAGACATGATGATGTGAATTCCAGTCACCATTTCCATAAAATACACAAGCAAGCCACAACACAGCTGTAGTGCTAAAATGGATCAGAAAAAATTGTCAACGTCAAATGGATAGTCTTTAATCATACAAATGCAGCACACACAGCATACAAGAAAATAATAAAAGCTTGAAAGTTAGCATTAAATAATACATCACCGGAGTCATTCATTTGACTGTTTTCACTGAAAATGGCCAATTATAAGATAACGCCAGTAAAAACGCCAATGCCAAGATCCACAGCTCTATCAGATGTCAGGTGCATACAAGTGGCACATGCTATGAAAATAAAAATGCACACATTATTCAAAATAAATGCGAATAAACTAGGCAGCCAAGAAACAAGTCTGTTACAAACCTTGTTTGGCAATATCTTGTGCAGGGTGTAGCTGTCACTGCGCAATGCAACTCGGCTGTTAGCTGTCACATCGTTGATATCTATGTTCTTGTCGAGGTCAACAACAAACTTACCTTCTGGATGAACCTGGTAACAAGCGAATGAAATGAAGAAATAAATTATAACAAATGACACTATAGCGGAATAATCTAGTTTTCATTACTAAACAATAACTACAAATCCGCATTCATGCAATTCATCAAATAAAAGCTAAATAATCAAACAGTAAGTCATTGGCATCATTGGTAATTTTGGTATACATCAGAAAATCACACCAATTTTATCGGTAATGTTAAATGTTTCTGGAAGCAAAATAAAAATGACTGCTGATCTTACTAAACTAGAAAATATTTCTGCACTACTAGTTGTCAAAAACAGACCAGTTTTGTAAAACATATATGCTGACTTTTGGCAGTTCTTCATTTGACTTCAGCAATGCTAATTACAGGAAAGACTACCAGCAATCCTGCGAATGACCTAGTGAACGTTCAGTTTGCTATACTAAATGTTATGACCAAAGTTTATACACTTACATCTGTTGTTGTCTGAGTTATACTGTCACATATTATGACAGTCAATAGCAATCATGTTAAGATTTACAAAAATACATTAAAGTTCACTAACTAGTAAAATTTAGTTAAACTTGAATGAGAAAGTAGAAGAATGGTAGGAGATGTTCCTGCTTTTGTTTTGCTGCCCTATCTCGGGGTCTTACTTTAGATTACACTGACTTCTGCAAAAGAATCCTAGAAATAAATAATTTTTGGATCAGTATTTTAACATACTAAATGCTACTTATAATACTAAACCAACAACAACAAAGCAGTATGGAACGAAGTTGACAAGCAACAGACAAGGGAAAAAACCTTAACAAGGACTTTCTTCTTGTCCATAGCCTTGACAACCTCACCCACATAGGATCCAGACTCTTGTAGAAGCTGTAGCTCTTCACGAAGCAACCGCACTGTAACACAATTGTTGATCAAAGTTACCAGAACTGGCAGTCATTAAAGATGATATGCAATAATTTTTTGGTTGTTAAAGTAAATTGCCTATAGTATGTCTTTAATATAAGCAAATCTATTTGAATATTAAGGAACATCAAAAAATTAGAAAATTTTAGAAAAAGTGCCAGAAAGTGATTTGTTTACTATTGCAAGTGATGACGTCATACCAGGAAAACGAACAAGGGAATAGGCTATTAAAGTGTTGAGTGAGACATTACACAACATATAGGCATAATGACATAGAAATAGGTTCTTAAAACATAAACTGGTAAAATAAATAACTTCGTATCTAATCTCAAACGCATAACAACGCAAACAGAACAATCGTATCCTGGTATGACGTCACAAACGACGGAAACAGCCAAAGAATAACCATACCAAAAAGACCAATCCAATAAACTTGTACTTTTTAGCATTTTACGGCATAATTTATCAAAATTTGTTACACAGATGGGTTTATATTGCAGTAAGCAGCTAGAAACTTCTTTTAATCAATATGGTAAAAAAATTGTTGCATATCACCTTTAAAGTACTTAATAAATGACCAATAAATCATATGGACAAGAAAGATGGTCAAACGTTTAAAAACTGAATAAAAAAATTTAAACTGAAACAATCCTAGTACACCAGAGTTGTCAGTAACCTTTAGCATTCAGCTCATTGCGTTGGGCTTCTAATCGACGTAAGTTCTGTGTCTTTTCAGCCACGACCAACTGTACAACACAACACTTCTAATACTGTCATCGACTCACATATACAGATCACAAAGAACTAACAGAGACCGCAGCTTCCATTTAATATTCCAGTTAATATATAGATTATTTATACTTACAAGCATTCTAACAATACATGCTGAAAACACTTGTCAGATGTCTTTGAAAAAATAATGACAGAACCTGCAGCTCCTCGATCTTTGATGTGTAGTATTGCCGAATCCCTTCATTGTTCTTTCTACTCTCAATCACGGGATCAACTTCAATCTTCTCAACTCGCTGTGGCTGAGCAATAAAAAGTGACACTGGTTACAGTCTTTTCAAATCTATCTCAACCTTGTGTAACTAATGTTACAACAATAATGCTCTCACACAACTGGGTAAAAGACACAGTGAGTACAGCAATCACAATATTTCAGCATTATTTTTCTTACAACTGTCGACTGTAGACAACTTACATAACATTTCTGTCACGTCAATAAAGCACAAACAGTTAGAATACATGCACTATGATTCCAGATAAGGTTGTAACTTGTAAATCGATTATCAGTTAACCGATTATCAATCGAATCAATTATCGATTATAAAACACTGTAATCAGAGATCGAAATCCATTCATTGTACTGTCTGACGTGCGAAGTGACAGTAATTGCCCAGTTCCCGGCTTACTATGCTAACTCATGCTAGCATGTATTGTATTTGCCAGCGAAGCCACTGCGTGAAGGTAAATAGCTTCTCTATCACCATCTTTTCATGATCTCCTACTGTGAGTCAACAACAGACATCGCCGCCGCAAGTCAACTGATGCTATTCAACCATGGCTTTAGTCATTACCAGGCCAGTACAGTTTTCTCATGCTTGCCGTACAGGACCACATAAACAGCATGCTGACAGTGACGGCCGGGGGTAAAATGCGGATGTGCAGATATTGTAACAGGTAATTTGCAGAGCAAAGTTGTGGGGAAAATCTGCGGGTGTATCGGATAATTTGCGGATCCAAAACTGCGGATACTACATTGATCGAAAGTTTTGCGTAAGTTCAGCGTAAGGTTTTCTTCAGACGTTCCTAAGTCAGACCATATCCTAAGTTTTTCATAAGTTTGTCCTAAGATTTTTTGTGGCAAGACGATTACATTTAAAGAAATGAACGGGCTTTTCACGTCATTGATCAGACATGAGTATTTTGCGGATGTGCGGATGTTGTACAGGGTAAATTGTGGATGTTTATCCGCAGCAACATCCGCAAATTACCCGTTACAACATCCGCACATCCGCATTTAACCCCCGGCCGACAGTGACAATGCTTAGTGAAGGGAGGTGGACAGTGGGCAATGGCCAGGCAAGACTGGAACACACTGTCAAATACGCACGTCTGATTTCTGTCTACGTGTACAGTCTCATTGGAGGGCGAATGTGGCCAAATATGCAGCACTGCGGCAACACAACAACTATGGAACGTTAATTCCCAGGAAATCTCACCAATTATCGATTACCCCGATATTATATACACAACCTTGTGTAAAATGCAACAGATTTATTATATACACAACGTTGTGCCAATGCAACTAATATCTTATATACACAACGTTGTGCAGTTTACAACAGATTTATTATATACACAACGTTGTGCAAATGCAACTAATATCTTATATACACAACGTCGGCAGATGGCGACACTCGATGCACCAAAAGTGTTACTGCTAACAAATAAAACTAAACT
>Ga0209780_1001211_pt1 | contig 16503 bp, 9 predicted proteins | sample WorMetexBAHAMAS2_FD_187384 | JGI IMG/M metagenome (GOLD analysis project Ga0209780, IMG submission 187384) | Marine gutless worms symbiont microbial communities from Max Planck institute for Marine Microbiology, Germany - Inanidrilus exumae... | ecosystem: Host-associated > Annelida > Digestive...
ACGTTAATCTCTACAGTATCGTATCGTATTAATATCAGTGAATGGTTTAACGTTCAATGTCACCATTGTCAGCATTGTATTACATTTGAAGCAGCAGGACTTTTATGTGTTGAGTTCACCGGGCCACAGAAAATTTTGACATTTTAAATCGAATTGCACTGTTTCTTTTTATCGCAAGTCAAATCACAGTTTCCAAGTCAAATTTGAACACCCAAATCAGCAGTTGTTCAAATTCTGATTTGAATGAAACTGCGATTGGAATTCGCCTGTCACCGCTGACTAGCCAGTACTCCAAATTTTAAGCATGCTTTGTGATTTTGAGTATAGTGTATCATGTCGTGTTGTGTGAATGCAGTGGCACAGTGCCATACGGCTGGACACTGGCTGACGTGCTGGTGTTCCGGTCAGTAAAGTCAGCCCTCGGCTTTGACCGATGTCGCATGTGTTTGTCCGCCGCCGCGCCAATCATGAAAGACACGCTCGACTTCTTCATGAGTCTGAACCTTCCGCTGCTGGAGATCTACGGCATGAGTGAAACCACAGGTCTGCCTTCTTTAGGAGACTATTTCATTTAAATTTAAATTTGAACTTCACAGATATCGATACCTGATGGTTGCGTTGGTACAGTTTATTTGACTTGAATGACCCATATGGTCTCCAGGGCTGCACTGCACCCAGATTTATTTGTTGATTCTGGCACTTTATAAATGCTCACTTAACTTCCTCACTTACTTAATTTCTTCATTTCTTACTTCCTTATGTAATTTATTTCTTACTATCTACAGAAACAAATTAGCCCCTGTACAGGACTGTTGGTCGAATCTTTGCAACTGACGAGTTGACCTACTAACAGCCATTACCAGGGTAACCGGAAAGCATCCATCCCGTAAAAAACCTATCACTTGTCCCACAAGTTCTCTTCCACAGTACTGGAAGAAGTCTACCAAGTGGAATTGGCTAAAACAGTTCACCTAAAAAAGCCATTAAAATGGACGGGGTGGTAGTGACAGGCAAGTGCGTGGGAGAAAAATGTCCAAATATGTTTACATATTGCTGCTCTGCCCGACAGTCAAACTTGCACCAATGCAAACTCAAGTCAGACTGAGTTAAGGGTTCACGTTCACCCTACACAAATAGGCAATTTCGGAGACGTTCTTCCCAGCCAATCTCTTGTCTTGGTACTGAAAAACTATAACAAATGCAACAAAAGCCAGCATTCGTCGGTAACAAAACATAACTGCAACACAAAATGAACACATAAAACTAAAGTCAGATTTGGTCACCTCTTATGACCCACGGCATGGAAATGGAACGGGCCTCTTCTTAAAGAAGTAGATAAGTTAGGAAGTAAGAAATGGAGGAATTAAGTACTGCTCCTACAAACTCCACCTGTTTCTAACTGAGGGTGTGGGCTAACATGGGTTGTTTTATATACTGACTGTCAAACAGTAATAGTTTTTACTGGCCCGCCTAATGGGCCAGTATTGTTTTGCTTGCTGTCGTCTGTCGTCGTCGTCTGTAATGCTGCCGGCGGATGGGCCAGACATGTGAGTGGTCGGGCGGCCGACACTGCACGGCGGGCCAGTACGGTTACGTCCCGTTGTTTAAATTACTTTGATCACTTGTTTAGAAGCACTGACTGCTGTGCCTTTGCCAGGTCCACACACCATGTCATTTCCGTGGAAGTACCGGACCGTCAGTGCCGGCATGGAGATCAGTGGATGTCAGACGAAGATTGCGGAGCCGGATGAAGATGGCAATGGAGAGGTGAGTTGTATGTGATCTCTGGAGTTCTGGTTCAGTTGCTGTAGATACATGTCCTGAGATTTGTATCCATAATAATAATAATAATACATCGATGATTTCTGTGGCGACATAAAACAATAAATGATTCAAGGGCGACGTACAAACACACACTTAATATACACAAAGCATTAAAACATGAAAAACATTTTAAAACATGCTAAAATGTAACAGTCCATAATTGGCAACTAAACAAAAAAGTTTTTAATGCAGTTTTGAAACTGTTCACAGACTGAGAATTACGAATGTGACACGGGAGACTGTTCCAGGCTGCTGGCCCGGCAGCGACAAATGCCCGTTGTCCGAATTTCGTTTTTGTTCACTGTATCATGAGGTCGCCAAGATCAGATGACCTGGTTCTGATGTCCGCATTGGCACGTTCACACAGTTCAGACATGTTGTATTTTATACTACCACAGCCAACACCATATTAGCAGCCGTTTGTCTAGGTAAAGCTGGTTTTTCCGGTTCCCCGTGGGTTTTTCCTCCACTAGATCCAGAAGACCTGATAAGTGGCACAACTTTTTTTATGGGCCAGACGACATCCTTCCTACTATTTAACCAGCAGTGTCAAAGCATGGAAGAATTAGCATCAGAAGCAATTTATATGCGAGGGATTGTGCCCCCACTTTATATGATGCCCTCCCCCGTAAATCTCTGCAGAGGTCACTTGTGGGTTTTTACACTTCTACACAATATTAAAGTCGGGATTCTGTCGGGTGGCGGGTGATCCCATATGGCATGTGAGTTTCCCATAGCGGTGAAGAGCTAAGTTAATGCTAAACTGCTATATAGGGTTTACTTCACTTACTAATGTAAGTATCAGTATCTGAGATTGAAATTGTCTGTTACATTGTTGGCGATACAATAACTAATGCAAACGTGAGGGGATCAGGCCCCCGCTTTAAAGAAAGTGAGGGGCCCGAGTCCTATCCGCTAGTTCTGACACCTATGCATGGATTGATATGAAGGTAAAATATCTAAATGAATTTATTTTTTTAACATTTTGACATAGATAACGGGAAAGATATTGGCCTAGCAAATTCATGCCACTTTTCCTATAAGTCCAATTTCAGAAGACGTGGAGAAAGAAAGTCAAGGAGGTCTGGTTTGTCTGATCTGGGTTTACCTGGAAAACCGAGATGGAGGTGATGGTGGTGGGCGTATTCCGACATGGTGTCACTGTGTGCTGTGGCAGGTGCGCATGAACGGTCGGAATATGTTCATGGGATATGTTGACATGAAGGACATGACGCTGGAGGCGTTTGATGACGACCTCTGGGTGAAGTCGGGGGACATTGGCAAGAAAGACGACGATGGATTCCTGTACATCACTGGCCGCATTAAAGGTACTCGGCTCGTAATAATAACTAGAAAACATAGGCAGTCGTATTGACATGCCGGCAGCAGCAGCACACGGCCGTAGCATCACGCGTCACTAGCAATTATGAGACAGTGACGGTTTTCGTAACCGTGTGACTTTGACCTTTGACCTTTTGACCTCTGGGTCAGTGCATGCTGAGCGACTATTATAGAGTATATATGTACCAAGTTTGGTGTTTAGTGAAATAATCACTACAAGCAACCAGATGTTCAAATTTGCATATTTGTTACCATTTTAAAAATAAACTGACAAACCAAACACGCTACTTAACGAGCACGCCCATTGAATGCGGTCCATAAATAGAATATGATCATTGTGGGCTGCACGTACATGTAAGACAATTTTGACAAACTGATAGTGAATAGCACGTACGAAAAATTGCAGAACTTGCATACGACAGAAATGTTTGCGTACATATGCACATAATAGTGAATAGCTTGCCAGGCCACTGGTTAGGGTCAGTGTTTTGTGTTCCCTTCTGTGCTTTGACACTGATAGTTGGGTGGCTGAAAGGACATCTGCCCCGTAAAAAAACCCTGTTTCACTAATATGCACAATTTCTCTTTCAGAAAACATGGAAGAGGGAGCAACCAGCTGATTTAGATTCACCTAAAATTGGCCGTCAACTGGATGAAGTAGTATACATTTATAACTTCCAGGACAGTGGTTGGTTGCATGGCACAGTGGTAGAACGTCAGTCTGTGACCGGCGAACTTTCCCTGTCCTACGCTCGATTTGCAGCTGATGGGCGACCACTTATGTGGGTAAACCGTCCGCTACAAAGTCAGCCAACTAGACCAACTCAGCCTTTCATCCTTTCGAGGTCGATAAATGAGTAGTGATCTGTAATCAGATGTGCACTACCTCGCTTGGGCGGCCCCATCTGGTGAATGCTTACGGAGTAAAGGCAGGATGGTTCATTCCATTTGTGGATAAACGTGTGGGTGGCAGGTAAAACTGTGTGATCCCTCTAACACGTGCCATTCCTGAGCGCATTAGAGGTGGTTACGACGATGCGCTATCCAAATCGACGTTTACTTTGCTTTACATTACTTACAGTGAGTATAGTTAGGGGAGTGTGTATGTTAGTTAGTGAGCAACTGGACTGGCCGTTCGTGTCCTCATCGACTCCATGACGTTGCTGTTAATGCTGCTACTGTAGAGCTGTTGATTACTGCCGGTGGAGAGAACGTGGCTCCGATCTTCATTGAAGACGCCGTGCGCGAGCAGCTGCCGTGTGTCAGTAACTGCATGCTGATTGGTGACCGATGCAAATTCCTCTCCATGCTCATCACCTTAAAGGTGAGACTTAAACATTGCCATCATATCATTCATTAACCACGTTGACGGCCGTCGCGATGGTACGGTTTTTACCTCCGTCTGTCTGTATGTTTTTTCACACGATATCTCAAAAGCCGATGCAGCTAGGATCACCAAACTTGACGTAGAAATGGTCCACCATGAGTCCTGGAAACCCACTTATTTTGGGGTGAAAAGGTCAATGGTCAAGGTCACGAGTCACAGAAGCATTGCCGGCGTGGGTCTTTGCTCTCTTGTGAGTGCTGGCCTCTTCTAGTTTACACTGTCGTTTTATTTGTTCATTGTCATCCTCATAACGTCTTTCGTTGATGTCGGTGAACTGGTGTAAAGTGAACAGCGGATGGATCCTCCAGTAAGGATGCGGTTGATTGGTGAATTTTCGTGCTTGGGGTCGTTGTTTTGAGTTTACCTCGATGCCTTGACACTTGGTTCAGTGACAGATAGGACCTCAGCCTGTGAGCTGTGAGTCCTCCGGATAAGTCCGCTACCGTCCGCATCCACCGTCGCCATTTATTATTATTACCCAGCCCATAAGGGTGGATAGCTTTATCGGCCTAGGCACTGCAGTAAGGGTGCTAGGAATGGCTATTGCACTGGCTGTGTGGTGGGATTAGAACGTAGGTCCTCTCACATGGTAGTCAGACACATTACCACTAGACCCTTGTGACCAGTACTTAGCACCAGAGGCCTCCATCTCCATTATAATGGTTGTTTGCCCATGCGTCCCGTTGAGGCTTTCATGCCCAACTGTGCACAGTATATGCTCATGTATGTACGTAAGTTGTTTAGTTACCCGTGGCCCACTGTTTACTTTATCATCATCATCATCACTTCTCTGCTTGTTCAGGAAGCAGCAACTTTTCTGAATCTTTAGCTTGAGGTGGGAGTTCGAACAGACCGCTCTGACTGACACTATTTCACATCATTAGTCCATTCCCGATACCCAGCCTTGTGGATATCTCCTTTGGAATATCTAATTTTAGGATGGGATTTGACGAGTCTCCGGATGAGAGATATGTCCAGAAGGTATTCTTTGCAACTAATGAGCGTTACTTGATGTGGTTATGTCAGACGGAGGTGGATGCAAAGTCAATTCCACTTGACAAGCTGACGTCAGCGTCACTCGCCTGGTGTCGGCGTGTCGGCAGTGCTGCCACCACGGTGTCGGAAGCACGGAATGATGCCATCGTCCTCGACGCCATTCAGCGGAGCATCAACCGTGTCAATGAGGCTGCCGTCTCGCACGCCCAGCATATACAGAAGTGGGCCGTGCTGCCGCGGGACTTCTCCGTAGCCGGCGGAGAACTTGGTCTGGATCTGCTTAGCTTCATTGTACAGTGTTGTAGCAATAGGTTGAATTGTTGAAGCTGTTTCAAGGCCAGACATTGTGCAAGTTGACCAAATCTGGCTGTAGTTTTCTGTGTTTATTAGTTCGACTCTTCTGAGTCCACCTAATAAGTGGGTCTCAATTGTCCGTCCGTACGTCCGTCTGTTTGTCCACCAAAAGTTTATTTGATTTCAATGAAATTTGGCGTGTAGGTAGAGGTCGATGAGTGATGTACGACGGTATGCAGTATGCCCCGATCCAACGTCAAGGTCACGAACCCTTTCAAAGTTGGAAATCCATTTTCAAAATTTGTCTCCTCCACGAGCTGGCAACTGACCACTGATTCTTAAAGTAGGGCACAATGTCTAAATTTGTTCAGGCCGGATTTTTGATATTCGGCCTAGTTTTGTGTCACGTGACTTTGAACTTGGCACAAACATCAGTTGCGAAGAGTCAACTGTCAGTCCTGTAAGGGCCTAATTTTTTGTGTTAGGTTTAGTTTTTTTTCAGTGCTAAGTGATTGGCCGAGAAGAAAATCTCTGAAACAACCTGTTATTGTGACTGTGAATGACAACAAAACTGCCATGGTTTATATTTGAGCTTAATTTGCTCCAATCCTGGCTGCAAATGAGCTTCGTGTCCATTCACTGTGATGTCTATCAATGTCTTCTTTTTATTCTGCATAGTTCTCAGCACTAGTACGCAGCCTAACGTGGAATTGATTCACGGCCAACGAAACAATGAAGTAGTTGTGGCTGTAATTGTAATCCACACATGCCGATAGGCAAAGTGTAGATATATCATTTACTGTTTGTTATTTTGTTTGTTTGTACGGTTACGGATTTCTCCACCAAAGATAGACCTAGCGCCGTCAAATTTTGCACGGTGGTTCATCGGTGTCCTGGGCAGGGAATCTCCCATTTTGGGGAACTTTATGCCTCCAGAATCCCAAAATCGGGTATATGCGGGTGTGCAGTTTGTATGGGGGCTTGATGATAAGTGTGGCACGTGCACTTGCCGATTTGTCCAGCGCGCTGGTCATTCATAGGATCAGCATGTAAATAATGTATAACAGTTAGCATCAACTTAGCTCTTCACCACTATGGGAAACTCACATGCCATATGGATCACAGAGTGTTACCTGCCACCCGACAGCTATGAGAATCTCGCCTTTACCCCCGGCCGAAGCAGGTACTCGATTTAGCGAACTCGGAGGGATTCAAGGCTGAGTTGACCTATGTTACGTGAAAGCCGACCGGCCGGGAATTGAACCCGTGACCTGTAAATCGCAAGTCCAACGCCCTACCGATAAGCCACCACGCAACACGTGTGGATAAACGTCCGTCCCAGAAGACAGACATACTTGTATTGATGTGTAGTCTGTTGATTGCGCAGGTCCAACAATGAAGCTGCGAAGAGGCGTCGTTCTCAAAATGTACTCCAACACAGTCAGTTCGTTCTACACGCCTGCGACCGATACTCGGACATAATTCAATATGACTTTCTTATTTTCATTTTGTTTACTTACTTTTGGTCATGGCGTTTGTTTTTTTAAATTATGCTTCTGCGTTTTTTTGGTATTTTTGTTGCCGAAATGAAGTCTTGTTTTGACCAGTCTACTCCTGCACTGTGATTGGTTGTAATTTTAGTGTCACACAGGAAGAATACTATGGTCATAATTAGTTGTATACAGAATGGTTGCATTTCTAAAGGCCACCGTTTGCTGTTCAGCCCGGTTTATTGTTGTCACGTGGCAGCATATGCATTGACTGATTATAAAGTTTTGCATGTGCCAATACATGCGTTCACATACATGTATTTCGTACGGCTGCTTGAGAGGTTAGTCAGCTGATTTTGTGACATTTACTTACCGTACGCGAGATAAAATCAACGTGCTGTCTTTTCTTGTATTTGCTGCATACTGCATGGGTGTTTTCCGGGTTAGAACAGGCCATAGGTATATGACCCGAGGATACGGGGAAGACACATCCCCCAGTATATACCTACTCAAAGAGATATCCTTCCACTGTTTAAGGGTTTCTCTCCCTTCCCGTCCCTTCCTTTCCCTTTGTCTTTTTCCATTTCTTCCCCTTTCCCATCCTTCCACTTTCCTCCCACTCCCCCTTTTCCTTCAGCAGTGTGGGTATGGACACGCTGCTGGTGTTGCAATGCTTAGCTTTTTCTAATTCTCTTTCATATTGTTGAGATATACGTGAGTGACAGTTTCTAGGCTTAATAGTGAATCGAAGACTTTTGGTCACGTCGTTGACGCAGAACATCTGTGAGATATTACACAGAATGTGCTGTCAACATTACTGATGCATTGACGACACCGATATGACCTAAATTGTGTTGAAAGCTCTAACCAACCAACCTTATTACTTTAGTTTGATATTTTTCTTAGCAGTAACCTGCTTTATTTTGTCATGCTTGCCTGCGTACATTGGTACCCTTGCTTGGGCATTGAGCATTTCTCTGATATAGCCATATTTGTGCTCAAAGTGGACGTTAAACTCCAACTAACATCTCCAGTCAATTTTTACTGGCATCTGTCCAACCCAGACGTTTAATGAAAATGCAATAATTAACATATTTTGGTGATTTGAGTGACACTGTCACACAAGATAATTTTTTAAATGCTTGTTTGCATTTGGATATGTATGCTGTGTTTAATGTAATTAGTCATTATTCCATTTTTTGTTAACTCTGTAGCCTTGGATTTACATTTTTCTACCATTGGTCAGCGATTTTCTGTTATTGTTGTTATATAACTTTCACGGCACTCAATTCTTTGTACATGATGCGCTGTTAAGAAATTGCTCACTTTTAGGGCTGGTTTTTACACCGCAAATAGATCTACCATAAACGATAATGGGAGATATATTTGTGGTGGAAAAACCAGCCCTTAGTATTTGGTAATTATTTTTATCTGTTGGTTGATGTCAGTCTAAGGGACACATACCTCCTGGGCTCCCAGGTGGCTTGAGAGGTGCCCATTTGAAGATGGTACTGGGATTTGGGAGCAGTTTTGGCTGGACACCATTCCAGATGTCATCAAGGACCCGTGTGCTGAAAGCGCCATTAAACCTCAACCAACCAACCTAATTAAACCGCAGTCACAGGTGACTGGGCAGCGTTTCCAGTTGCTCATACCTGGAACGATCTGCCTCATCACGTCACCTCAGCATCTTCTCTACCATGGCTGAAGACCTGTCTTCTCTTACTGTTCTTCCCGTGAGTGTAAAGTGTCCACGCAGCGACTCTCCTCATATTGATACCGGTCAGCTTATGCCTGTTCATGCATAATATTGAGCCTGACTAAAGATATTCTAGCTTTGCGGGCAGTCTGTTTTGTGTCAGATGATACGACGTATGAATGTTGCCTGCAGCCAGAAGCTGCATGGAAATTTGTTTTGCTCTGATGTTGAGATATTGCCTGACTGAATAGTAACCATAATCGTTTGACAGTCAGTTATGTCCGTTGTGATTTGTGTTCGTTTTATTTGCTCATATTTTGCTGGTATTTTTGCAGGAGTCTCGTATATAGTAAAAATCTACTTGTTTATATCAGCTAGTCGGGTAGTATACTGCCGTTATTTGGTTTTGTTTGTTTATTTAGCTGCTGTTGGTTTTATTTTGTTACATAGAACGAGTGATCAAATGACGTTTCTGTTCTGTGGTGAACCCCTATTTGTTTCTTGCCCCCTCAGTCTTTACAAGTGATAGGTGCACATTTTGCATGTCCAGATGCCCTTTTCGGTGCCATCTAGGCGGTTCACTTACTGGACTTCGTTATCATGCTGACTGCATCTAGCAAACACCGTAATTTAACGGTCTGGCGTCCGTCTGTCTGTCTGTCCCGTCGGCATACTCACCGTGACTCACCAGGGGGCAGCACGCGATGCGGTCAGCGTATATTTTAACCCGACAATGAGGAGGACCGACGTATACTCGGTTTCATCACCCTCTGACTAGCAATCAGCATGGTGCTGTATTTATGAATTGCAGACATTGTAGTCTCACTTTGAATGAAATAGTCAGCATAGATGATGGCTTCTTGGTGTATTTTGCTCATATTTTTGTTTTTTGAGTCATTTGATTTCCGTGACAGATGGTTGTTGGTGCTTTATTACGTGACACTTGCTTATTGATGCCGCATGCATATTGAGTAAATGTGCAGTTGTAAGAATAGTCCTGGGGCCCGATTTACTACAAAATTAGGAAAAACTTAGGATGAATTTACGCTAATCTTAAGATCAACTTAATGAGAAAAATGCAATTTCTCAAAAATAACAACATTTCTTATATATGGGAAGAACTTAGTAAGTCTTAAGTTTGCTTTTGTAAATTACATGTAAAAATCTATGAAAATCTTAACTTTATAACTTAAGATAAACTTAGGAAAAACCTATGCTAAATTTCGGATTTTTCCTAAGATTTTTTTTTAAATCGGGCCGCTGGTCTGTTTCCAGGAAGTCATGAGATGTGATTGAATCTGAGTTCCTATGACGGTGTGATAATGTTTGTAAATATCTGGTGTGTGTGCTCTCTGCAACGGTTTCTGCAGTTGCACGGCTAGGTACATTGTTTTTCTAAATCCCTACTACTTGATAACTAGACGTGCATTAGAGTCGGCCTAGTCCGTTTCTCAGCCAAATATTGTTTTAATCAAGGACAGTCTTTGATTTCTGCTATATTTGGTTATGTTTGGTCTTGCATTTTTTCGTAAAAAATACCAGGTCAAGAAGATGTGCCATTTTATACTACGATGAAATATTGTCATTTATTTGCTACAGCGTCATCAGTCTAACACTTTCTGGGCAGCCTAAGTAGCATTGTATGTTGAAAACATCAATGGATACCAGCCTACTAAGCAGACGTTACGCCCTCATCAACAATTTTGATTTTTTTGTATTTGTATTTTTAGCTGTTTAAAATTGTAAATACTGAGTTATTGGTGATGGGTTGTGAGCGGTAATTTATTGTTGATCACACGGAAACAAAAAAATGTTGTGAGTGACTGCAGAATTGATAAAATGTGACATTCATCCAGTCATATTCAACGTGACATTTGGCTGTACGTACATGGTGGATAGCCGAACAAAAGCTAGACGGTGCAGTGTTATTTTGGCTCTGTGATATTCATATAAGTGATATTATTTTGAAAGCTGATCAAATAGAAATAATTTCAGTTGGTTAATTATCTTTTCAATAAAACATCTACCAACCATAGCTTGGCTTCTCGACTAAATTTGCACCGTTCACATGTATCATAAGTTTTCTTGTGCTTCAAACTGATCATAAAATAAAGATTTGCATTATTTCTGGTTTTAACCGAGTAAAAACCTATACAGAAAAGCACGTGCATGGTTTTAAACAAATGCGGAGATGTGTGAAATATGGCGTTCATTCAGATATACTAAGTACCTTTGGCTGTGTATGCTGTATTCGTCACATATATGGAACAAATGATGGATAAAGGAGATGATGTCTCGGCTTTGTGATGTTATGTGAGCTTGGCATCTGTTACATCTGCAGTATATCGAGTTAATTGGATAAACTTAACTGTTCTTAGACTTACGTGCTTTTGTGATTTTGCACTTAGACAATAATTTTGTATTAGCGGCTTTCATCCGTTGCTTCCGTTAGTGTGATATTGAGTAAGTCGACCTGTCTTCGATTGTATATAACCATTATTTAAATGATATTCTTATTTATTGTCTGTTTTTTTTGTCTGGAGCGAAATATACAGTGTTAAAGTATGTAGACAGTAATCTCTGTTAGGCATTCTTCTTACCAGGTATCGTCTGCTAATTAGAGCTAGTCCTTAGCAGTGTCAATCTAAAGAGTGTCTTACTCCTAGTGAAGCGTAGGCGTGGTGTTCATCTCCCTTTCATAGACCTTGAACCACTCATGGCCGTTGCCATGCCAGACGTACGGTTACCTTCCCAGCCGCAGAGCGTCTTCGCCCGGTGCTGCTTGTTGACAGGGACACACGGTGTGAACAGCTTGTCCAGAGCCCTCACCATGAGTCAAACCCGCGAGTACCTGTTGATCGCAAGTCCAACGCCCAACCCGTTACGTCAGCACGCCACTCACGCAGTCGCATGAAGGTGGTACTCTGGCTTTCAGTGGGTGATTGTTACTGGCCCGCCTAAACGTAGTGTAGGGGGCCAGACTAGTAATGGTCGCCGGCGTCTGTCGGCATTGTCGTCGTCTGTAACGCGGCGAATATGCAACGTAACTCACCAGGGGCAGCGCGCGGCGGGCCAGTCGTGTTACGTCCCGTTAGGACGACACCTTGTTACATAAGGTAAAGCAAGAAGGGCATTGGACTGGGTACCATCTTTGCTGGACCAAATGTAACTAAAGGAGGGTCCATGGCCCCACTTGAAAACTTAGGCCTATGCATTAAATTGGTTTGAGAAATTGATAGATTAATGCTGAAAAGTCAGTCACGCTTAGTGAAATGTGACGTTTGAATTCTAGAAGACGGTATGGGTGCAAAACGGGGCATATTTTAAAGAGAATTTAACTACAGCACATGGTGTGAATACTCATGGGGTTTGGGGTCAAAGCCCCAGTTGGGTCCATGAGCAATGAAGCCCCGCTGAAGGCTGCAGAGTATTGCGATCGGCGTGTATGTATGGCTGTCAGCTCGCACTTCTCAAAAGCAACAAACACGTCGATATTTCACCAAATTGTCTGTACATGTTACCTGACTTTGCCGTGACTTTTTCATCACCCTGTATGGTCTCTGAATATAATATTAGTATGGACACTGTTATATGAATGAAACGTTCCCGTTTCGTCGTTTCTTGTTTTGTTATAATGTCCGAAATCACGTGAACAGCTTTTGTTGAAATCTTGATTTCAACAACTGAACCTGTTTAGATTATAAATTGCCAGTCGTTTATTGTTTTTTTCAGGTAAGCGTCTTTCTTTGATTCTTCAGCTGATCACGAATTGGCTGATATTTACATACTTATTTAGGCTACGTATTAATACGAAGATCACCGCTGTACACTGTTATTAATCATTCGTGAATATTACTATACTGCAAGAATTTTCAAGCACTGCCCAGATATGCTCAGCGTAATTATGATGCGGTTGAATTTTGACATTTCGAGTGTTGCAGTGATTAACAGAGATTGCTAAAAAGGACCACACGATAGCGTGTAAAGACTGCTAAACAGAGTTTATAATTATTTCAACTAAATCAGGCACGATACAGTCGGACATGTTAGAATAAATAAAAACGTGATTGTAGTCAAATTCTAACAAACTACTTGTCTCTGGAACTAAGCATAAATGACGGCCAATCTAAGTAGCACAGTCCGATGGTAACGAAGCAGGGACAGAACATTTAAGAACACTACGTAGTACGCGCAAAAAGACTGCGTCAACGTAATAATAACTTTACAATACTTGATCACTGAAGAATGTAAACTAAACAACTGATTGTTTTAGGTTAACGAGAGACAACAAAGCTGCTTTATCTCGCGAATCCAATCGACCCTAAACACGCACATATGCACGGGCTTCACAGTGGTCCATCTGCCATTGAATATCATTACTCCGCCTACGCATAGTGTATGGGGCCAGTATTGTTTTGCTCTCTGGCGTCTGTCGTCGTCGTCTGTAACACTCCACGGCAGCGCATATGCAACGTAACTCACCGGGGGCAGCACGCGACGGCGGGCAAGTAGTGTTACGTCCCGTTAGGGCGACAACTTGTTGTAGATGGATCACTGTAATTCTCAACGGTACCATTGCTGATAAGATATTTATATGAATGAGCTTATCACTGATAATTGCAGTGATCGTGAGTTATAATTCACACAACATACGCTCGGAGACACAAAAGTAACCATAGATTAGAAACTTAAATAGCCTTCTTGTCGTTACAGGGAGTTTAAAAACTACAAAGAAACATAACAAGTACCTCGTTCATGAAAATAAAAAAAGAAAACGAGATGCAGTCGGAAACGGCAGACTTCGCCTCTGGTGCTGCCACCCAGCGAATTCGACCAAACAGCCTTGTCTGACATCTGACTAATGCCGCCAACTGGCGAATTGGACTAAACATAGGCGTCGTTTTTGATTGTGCATTATGTGAAAACATGACGTCATCCACAAAACCGGAAGTACATGACATAATTTTACATTGCCGTCAGAGGAGGATCGAGCCACGCGATTCCTGCCGCCCGACCAGCCAATTACTCGCCAATAAACAGAGGCCGAGGCATAAAGACACACGTAAAATAAAATAAATGCTGAAAACACGATCAATGTTAACATTTACTTTATTGCAGCGTTGTTTATATTTCATCTTACGTGTGCGGACGGCTTTAGCGGAGGTAGGCCTAATACATTTACCTGTATGGCCGACAGAAGATGGCGCCTGTAGACGCTTATGATATCTTGGTATTTTTTGTCATTCTCCTGTGGCAGGAACACAACATAAACCAGCAAAACTACTGCAGTGAAACGGAGAAGACAGACGTGCCTGAAAATCAGCATGAGCAAAGCCGTAGCAAGAGGGTTCCTGGGGTCTTAGGGTTATCGAATTACTAGCTAATTTCTTCATCTGTAATTCACGAGTGATGAACGACGCATAGAAAAACAAGACGTCGTCCTAACGGGACGTAACACTACTGGCCCGCCGTTCAGTGTTACCGTGGATCTATAATTAGACTGAAGGCGGCATGACGTCATCGCCTGGCCTGCGCGGGTGAAGCCGCCTGCGGACCCGCCGTGGAATGTTACAGACAACGACAGACGACGCCGACAGACGCCAGAGAGTAAAACAATACTGGCCCCTACACTATGTGTAGGCGGGACAGTAAAATCTGAGACTAAAAACCTGTTTTTGTGTCCATGAGGACGAGCTGTTTGTGCCAGCGGACGAGTTGTTATTGGTTACTGGACAAACGGCGTTCCCGACGTACAACGTGTCCTGATTAATGTTCTACAGTGATTTACAGTAATGGTGTTTGAATTGCCCAGGACAGGAAACTATCGTCTTGCAGCCACAATGCAAATAAAACTGTCTTTAGCGTGCAATTTGCAAAACATTCTATGGGGTGTTGTTGAAGAAAGACACAGCCCTTTATAAACCCCACCCCTTATGCACCCCTTCGGCATGGACGACTTATTGTCCGTTATATTTTAGGTCTTAGAAAAAGATCATCTATACAGGGTGGCGGAAAAGTGCAGCTGTTGTCCCTGTTAGTCAAGGTAGGCCTTATCACAAGGTAGTGTAGCAACATGTTCAAGATGTGACGATATCTTTATCTACGCCGACGGTAATCGCGAGGTAAGGTTTTTACCTCTGTTTGTCTGTGTGTCTATTTATCCGCACAATATCTCTAAAACCGATGCAGCGAGGATCACCTAACTTGATACAAATGTTCCACTATGAGTCCTGGAAATACATGTACATAGATTTGGGGTCAAAGGTCAAAAATCCATGTCACGAGTAACATAAGCAGTGCCAGCGTGGGTCTTTGCACTCTTGTGAGTGCTGGCTTCTAGTTAGTAACGATTTTAGAATTGAAACAATTAAACTTACTGGTGAGTCTGCTATTGGGTCACAAGGGTATGCAATTGTTCAGAATTCGAGTGCAAAATCGTTCAGGAAATTCAGAAAAAAATGGTCGCAACGTTGGCTATATCAGCTAAGCAAAACTGTACAATTCTGGGGCTCCACCAGACCGCCACAGACCATCCTAACCCCACCAGGGACTCTGCACCTGGACCCTGCTAAGGGTTTTGTCCCAGATCCTATAATTCACCCCCCTCCGTTTTCAAAAAGGGTGTGCGGTTGATGGTGAGTGAAATAGCGGTTAGACTGCGGCCACTGACCAGCAGTTGGTTTCGTAACTGAATCATCAGATCCGTTCGTTGCGGCTCCACAGCTAACCACGTGACCGGCCTGGAAACAGCTTCACTGGAACCTGGAGCAGATGACGTCACGCCGTGTTGTTCCAGGAGAGAGATGCAACATTGTAGCGTTGCGTTTTGCGTCTGAAGCTGACGCACCTATACCCCACAATCATCATCATCATCATCCAAGGACGTAAGCAGGACTTGGTTTTAGGGGTGTTGCCAATAGTCTGTCTCTCGAGCAAGTTAGACCTGCAAGCGAAAGCGAGATTTAGCGAGCGAGATCTTGCAAGAAATCTCGCTCGATCCCGCGCGCGCAAGATTTTTTACAAATATACTGAGCAACATTTTTTCTGGACAACATTTGGCAAGCGAAAGAACCATATTTGCTGCAACGCATGCATTTAAATTTGTCACAGTCAACGTTTACTATACCATAGATAAGAAATACCGGTGACCTTATAAAGCTAATTCTTTGTTATGCTGAAAAAATTATTGTTGAAAGGTTTTTACCACGTGACGCTATGCTAGCGCGGTATAATGCTGTCGCGCTGTGTGTCCGTCCGTCCGTCAGTCACAAGCTGGTATTGCATGGTAACGGCTGAACTGATAAAGCTGGCTTTTTGACAAAGTGGCTATCCTACATATCCTACACCATGTTACTGGAATGGACGAAGCCAGGTACTTCAAAATAACTGATAATTTCTCGGAAATGGTGCAATATCACATCTTTTACAGTAAAATAAGCTATTGAAAAAAGTCAATACCAAAATAATGAAAG
>Ga0209780_1001212_pt1 | contig 16494 bp, 14 predicted proteins | sample WorMetexBAHAMAS2_FD_187384 | JGI IMG/M metagenome (GOLD analysis project Ga0209780, IMG submission 187384) | Marine gutless worms symbiont microbial communities from Max Planck institute for Marine Microbiology, Germany - Inanidrilus exumae... | ecosystem: Host-associated > Annelida > Digestive...
TGCATGACGGTATGTAGTATGACGCGATCCAAGGTCAAGGTCACGTGCCCTTTGAAGTTGGAAATCTGTCCATTTTCGACAGCTATCTCTTCTGCCATTTACAATGGGAGCTGGAAACTGACCATGGATTCTTAAATTAGGGCACAGTATCTAAATTTGATTGGGCCGCATTTTTGATACTTGGCCTAGTTTTTGTGTCACGTAACTTTTAAGTTGGCAGAAACGGCACTTGCGAAGAGTTGACCATCAGCCAAATATGGGGCTAATCTATTACCAACCACATTAGACTGGAAGCTAAAGCAAGCCGTCGGTCGCGTCTATCTGTTTGTCTATCCTTTTGTTTTCACTCTGTCTTTTGAACTGACTGACCTTTGAACTTTGAGTTTTTGTGTATGTGTTGGTCATGACCATAGCTCACCTGGGAGTCAAAAAAGTCAAAGGTCATTGTCCTGCACGTGGTAACGCTGTAAAGCAGTCGGTCTGACCTCGATCGAGGACAGTTTTTCCAGTGTTCAATAACAACAGCAAATTTTGACAAAATTTGCCATATGAATGCCTGGATGCCATATGTGGAAACTGAGTTATGTGACCTGGGACAAAATCACCTGTTGTATTGAAGCTCAAATCACCACATTTTTGAGACACAGTGTAGAACAGACATGTGATTCTTGAATAAAGCACTTTGTGAAACCTGATTATTTTTGTTGCAGTGGAGATGAGACTCAGAAGCCACAAACAGGCATCCGGCGTGAAAGTATTTCGTCAGACGAAGAGAATGAAACGTCGCTGGATGTAAGTGATGTGAGTGCCTGTGAAGATGAGAGTGATGTTGTGGACACTGATACTGATAGTGATGAACACACTCAGACTGACACAGTGCCTCGTGCCACATCAGAGCATCATGCAGCTCAAGTTTGTGTTCTTCATTTACTTGTGATTATGATCGTGAATATATCTTTGGACTGTTACTGAGTTACTTGATTCCTTAATTAAATTTTTATCCACACGTGCCGATAGGCAAGGTGTGAATATATTGGTTACTGTTTGTTTGTGTGTGTGTGTGTGTGTTTGTACGATTGCAGATTTCTCCGCCGAGGATAAAGCCAGTGGCGTCAAATTTTGCATGGCAATTTATCAGCGTCCTGGGCAGGGAATATCCCATTTTGGGGAACTTTGCTCCTCCAGAAGCTCAAAATCGGACGAATATAAGCCTAGCCTAGTCTGCAGGCCTAGGCTGACTAACGTCAGAGCGACGTGCTATTTATAGTTCAGTAAGTGTGTGGGACACGCGCCGCACTAGAGATGTGCCGTTCTTGAAATGGCATGGTGTGTGGATGTAGGATCGGCATATGTGGATATATGACCGTCCCCGAAGATGGACATACTTGTTATTTTTATTATGTTATAGTTAATTTTATTGATTTTAGTTTTTATATTGGCGTCCGTGAGCCGGTATAAAAAGAGCAACGCTCCTTCCATCAGGAGTCCAGTTGTAGATGAAGAAAAGGCAGGGCCCGGTCATTGCTTAGGGTTAGTGCTTTGTGGTCCCTACCGGGTATTGACACTGACATATGGGTTGCCAATTGAAAATTCCGTTCAACTAATTCCGGAAGTAGTAGCAGTAGTAGTAGTTATTGGTCACAATTTCTCTAGTTTACTTTTGTGTAACTAATTGAAGAAGAATTTGGATTTATGTTTTATTTGTGACTGTTACAGTCAGGCATATTCTGGGCATGTGTGCTGAGAGTGGCAAACGTCTTTCTGAGTAATTGGTAGAAATAGTTAACAAAAACTTTAGTTGTGATCAGACAAGACGTTTAAGTGTTATTCATTCATTGATTACTGGGCTGATTGTTGTTTTTGTCGATGACCGTTGATTTTTAGGAAGCAGCAGCTGCTCGCATTCAGACGGTGCCAAGAAGTGACAGAAATCGTGTTGGAAGATCTGGCATAGCTCAGTCGTTGGATATTGAGAGTTCATCTGCCACCGATGACAGTGATGTGGACATCATTACAAAAAATAAGTGCAACTCACGTGATAACACAGCAAGGTATGAGTTCTTGATAATTTTTGAAAACCAATTTTAAAAGTAAAGTATTTTGTCAGACGAAGATAATAAAATGTCGCTGGATGTAAGCGACTTTAGTGACTGTTAAGACTCAGGTTTTGTAATTGTGACTACTAATTTTTTTACCCGAGGATTAATATCGTAGTTACCTACAGCGTTTCTCGAGTTTCCGAACTGTAGGGTCTTTAAAGTGTTGAACTGTAATTATATTGACAGTTTTTGAAATGTTACATATGTTAAGTGATAACATTTTGTAATAATTGAAGTAAGGAACAGAGATTCAGAGTATTGCACTATTCATTTCCATAGCACTCAAACATATACTACCTAACCACAAGTCAGTGGATATCAGGTTCCCTTTTTAGGTCGACTCCTCCGAGTATAACCCGATCCAAGATCAAGGTCACAAGCCCCTGAAAGTCGGAAAATCGGCCATTTTCAAAGGCTCTCTCCTCCCCCATTTATAATGGGGGCTGGCAAATGACCACGGATTCTTAAACTAGGGCACAATGTCTAAAGCTTTTCGGGGCCAGATTTTTTATTTTTGTCATGGTTTTTGTCACGTGACTTTGAACTTGGCAGTAACGACCGTTCTGATTCTCGAAAAATTTATTTCTTCCGATGTCAATGAAATTTGGTATGTAGGTAGAGGTCGATGAGTGATGCATGACGGTATGCAGTATGACCCAATCCAAGGTCAAGGTCACGAGCCCCTGGAAGGTGGAAATCCGTCCGTTTTCGAAGGCTATCTCCTCCCGCATTTACAATGGGGGCTTGCAAATGACGACTGTTTCTGAAACTAGGGTACAATACCTACAGCTTGTCAGGGCCGGATTTTTGTCCTATTTTTGTGTCACGCGACTTTGAAGTTGGCAGTAAGTAGGAGTCGACCATCAGTCCCGTATGGGGCGAATTTTTGGTGTTTGAATGCTATTTCAAATGCTGGATATGATATATGATATTTCCCATGCAGCTGCAGTTATGTCTGATGTTGGTACATAATGTTAATGCGACAGTGCTATCAGTGGTTAAGTGCTGATCATTTGCCTTTAATTAACAACACTGTTGTTATTTTTTCTCTGGTGTTTGTGTTTCTGGTGACACGCGTCACACTGCATGTGTTAGAAGTGGTGAGACTGCCCGAAGCCCCAAGTTACGGTCGCCAAAAGAGTTGAGTCCTGGAATCCCGCGGCGACCGACTGCTCCACGTGAGCCCAGTGCAAGTGGTCCGGCTGCTGCTGTCTCTGGCCGTGCTAGAACTCCAAGAGCCACAGCTGAGCATCAAATGCCACATGGTCGTGGTAACACAGCTTCACAAGCACGGTGCCAGCAGCAAGGGAACATCCATCAGCAGAAGCGAGACTTCTCAGCTACTGCAAATCGCCATCGCATCACTGTGAACTCTGCACATTTTGCCAGGTCTCAGCTGCAGGTGAATACTTTCATTAATTATTTATGATTATAATTGAGTAAGCCAAACTGAAGAGTTAATTGTTAGATTTTCTTACTAAACAGAACATTATATTTTTTAAACACATAGTTTGTCTTTGTGTTAACAGCATTACACAAGAAACTTGGCTATCAACGAGGGACTGTGCAATGTACTATGTTATTGAAAGTTTGTCAGCTGCTGCAGAGCTGTAAGAAAAAACCACATTTGGAAAGCTTGCAGTAGAAAATGTAGACGGTCACTCATAGTCATCCAAATTGCCGCTATTTGATAGTCAACAAATCACTTTGTATTAGTGGTCCACAGTAGCAACGACTCCATCTAGCATTGTTTCTGAAATTCTAACACATTGGTGATGGAAGCGACTGTGCATGACCTTGAGAAGTACTATTTTTAACAACAGTTGGAATTACCGGCCGTGTGTACTTTCCAATTCGTGTATAAACATATCGTAGATAATACGTACCACATTACCCGAGATACGGCAGTTAGAAAGGTTTCATACAGCAAAAGTGGTTTAAGGTGATCAACATCACTGGTAATGGTGCCATTCTGTAGGCCACATACGATTTCGTATTAGTCTTCCATTGCAACTATGTTACCATCTTGCACCATTTTTGATATATTAGCACTTATTTCACAAAATTTGAAGAAGTCACATGACATCAAACATATCCCTTTTGGGGTAAGAGTAAGAGAGGAGATTATTTGACAAGCTCTGTGCTATTGTGCATTAGAATTGTGCACATCATATGCACACCTATATAATGATCAATTCGTACACTGTCGACTGGACCAGGCTTTGATCTTGCTTGGCTTAGCTGTCTTCCGAGCACCTCTGTGTCTTCGGTGTACTTGATGCTATATGTAGAAAAAATTTTGATTACATCCTTTTCTTAACCTTTTTTTGTGCCTAGCCTTGGGATTCACCTTTGACCTGGAAGACTATCATCCTTCAGTGCTATTACACTGTTGGTTGGGTCGTCTGAGAGACAGCACTGCAGTGTGATGAAAGTGTCAATGGTTCGAGTTATGATTGATGTGCATCTAGCAAGTGAGCCTGGGATGAGGACCGTCTCTAAAAGAAATGCAGGATTGACAGAGTTGAGCCTGGATGACATGAGCTGTTTCCTTTGTGCATTGTGTGGTGGCTTAGCTGTAGGGCGTTGGACTTGTGATTTACAGGTCGCGGGTTCAATTCCCAGCCAGTGGCTTTCACGTAACATAGGTCAACTCCTTGCATCCCTCCGGGGTCGCTAAATCGAGTAGCTGCTACAGCTGGGGGTAAAGGCGGGATTCACACCTCTGTCAGGTGGCAGGCAACACTGTGTGATCCCATATGGCATGTGAGTTTCCTGTAGCGGTGAAGAGTTAAGTTGATGCTAAACTGCTATACACTGTTTACTTCTTATGGGCTCGGTCAATCATTTCACAGTATGCAGTATGATAAGATACATACTGTGCTGCAGCTTCACGCAAAAATTGGTGGAATTCTGAGTCTTTGGTCCCCGATTTATTTCAGATCTCTACGTCGTATGGGAAAGTTTCGAGAGTGTTGGTTGACAGACATTTGACAAAGTGTTTTGCACAGAATGAAAGACATAAAAAGAAAAGCCTGCATAATACAGTAGTCTGTCATTTCATCGGGAGGGGATGATTATAGCAGTGTAGCGTGTGATGCATAACAGAATAGTTAATGATTAATATCCCTGGCAGTTCCATATTCAGTGTGTATGTGCAGTAATTTGTAAGTGCAGAAACAACCACTTTGACAGACAGTATTAAAGATGATATGCAACGATTTTTTACCAAATTGATTAAAAGTAGTTTCTAGCTGTATACTGCAATATAAACCCGTCTGTGTAACAAATTTTGATAAATTATGCGGTAAAATGCTAAAATAACAATTTTATTGGTCTTTTTGGTATAGTTATTCTTTGGCTGTTTCCATCATGTGTGACGTCATGCCAGGATACGCTTGTTTCGTTTGCGTTGTTATGCGTTTGAGATTAGATAAAAAGTTATTTATTATACCATTTTATGTTTTTAAGAACATGTTGCTACGTCGTTATGCCTATATGTTGTGTAATGTCTCACTCAACACTCCAATAGCCTGTTCCCTTTTTCGTTTCCCTGGTATGACGTCATCACTTGCAATAGTAAACAAATCACTTTCTTGCGCTTTTTCTAAAATTTCCTAATTCTTTGATGTTCCTTAATATCCAAATAGATTTGCTTATATTAAAGACATACTATGGGCAATTTACTTTAACAACCAAAAAAAAATCATTGAATATCATCTTTAAGGCCTGTAACAGGGCGACGTTGGTATTACCATCTTCAGTGTGTTAGATACAGTACAGTGCCTGCCTTATTAACAATACTTGACTGTTTTTTGGAATACCCTGTCAAATTAATTATCTCACGTGTCCTGAAGCTGTTAGTCTTGTCGTTATCCACATATGGGCAGGTATGCAGCCAACTTGTATCAATGAATAGATATTTCACATACATTGTAAATCATCTCTTCAGTACCATTATTATTATTGTGTGTCTACGCTGCAGGCAGAAATGGTTGCTGAATGCTCTAGCCTGCGTGTGTTGGCAATGTGCAGGGTCTGAAGGCGATGGTTGTCGGTGAGGAACAAATTCTGTTTCAGGCGAGCAATGCCCTGTCACAGTGTGTTAAGACTGTGAGCCGTAGTGGTTGTCCATTCGTTGGTTCAGCAGAGGCAGTCGAGTGCCATCGTCTCCTCCTTGTCGCCAGTATGACTAATTAGTCACTGCTTCATATTTTTATGTCTCTGTTATTGTTTGTGTTTTCTTAAATGCTTTGACACTGTGGGTTGTGTGACAGAAAGTGTATCCGACCCGTAAAATTCTGGGCCACTTATTCCAAACGTTCTCTCTGAAACAAGTGGAGGCAGATAACTGAGGGGAACCAGTTAATCCAGGTTCATTTACCCCATGTGGGCCCGGGTTAATCCCCTTTTATCCCTTTAGTTCCCGACTTTTTGCTCTATTTTTAGTACCGTTTTCATCTTTTCCCTTTCTTACTTGCTTCATCTATTTTCTTGCTTTTCCATCCCTTCCCATTCAACCAGAATTGTCCCACTCCGTTTCCAGGCATGATGTCGTAGGAGGCGACTAAACTTGGCTTTAGCTTTTTGTGTTGATTTCGTGTTATATGTATTCTTTAGTTAAGGATGCATTATTTTCTGTAGTATTCGATTTAGTTTTGTCTTGCGGTGTGATATTTATCTCCCGTGTTGTATGCGCCAGCATAAAAATTTGAATGAGCCTCTCGATCTTTTTCCTTTTTTGGGTTGCTGCTGAACAAAAACTTGGCCAGGGTTGAGGTTAATATATCGCTGGCCTTCCTTCACTGGGTAAGGATAGCTCTCCATGCCTGACCTTTTGCCTTTGATATAGCCATATTTGTGCTGAAAAGGGACGTTGAATTCTAATTAACCAATCCAGATTGACCTGGAATATGGCAGTTCAAATAGAGGCATTTATAGGTGTACTGTTACTTGCATGTTTTAATACTGTCATTGTTGGACAGTATGAATGCATGGCGGTGTTTTGTATAATCAGTCTACAGGGGCTGTAAAGATCCAAACTGCTAGACTTTCGGAAAATAGGCATACATTTTTATATAATTGATAATTAGCTTGTTTTAGTTTTAGATAATGCTTAAAGGATTTTATTGTAACTGTAAATAAAATAAGAAATTTTTCTGTATTACTATACACTGTTGTAATATAACTGGCCTTAAATGTTTGTGTATTTTTCTGGAACATTTGTGGAATGGAAGCTGAGATTTTGAAAGCATTATTTTATGTCATTGAAATTCAGATTTGTTTGTTTTCAGCTAAAAAGCGAGAAGCATATCTGATGGAAATGAAAAGATTAAGAGAGGGAGTTGGTTGCATGCTTCCGTATCCTGGACTACTCGGAAGCTTGGTAGCTGCAGATATGCGACTTCCACTGAAGCCAGAATTCATGGCCAAGTTGGGCACTTCACATGGTAGATTGTCTTTACGCACTTCACTAGTCATTATGTGTTTGCCACCCGACAGTTCTGGTGAAGACACAATGTTTTGGGTTCTACTTTAACAGCGTTTGTCCATTCGTTTGTTTAGACAGATCTTCTTACCATGATATCTCATGAAGGGCTAGAGCAGTCTTGATGAAACTTACAGAGAATAGCCACTAGCCCCCACTGATGACCTGATTAGATTTCGGAGGTCAAAGGTCAAGGTCGCAATAGTCCGTCAAGGTCAATTCTTGTTACCGCAGTATCTCATGAACTACAAGAGCAATCTCGATGTAACTTACAGGGAGTAACAACCAATAGTCCCTACTGATGACCTAATTGGATTCTAAAGGTCAAGGTCAGTCACAGCAGCCGGTGGCAAAGGCATCCACATAAACACTGGGGCATTGAGGTAAAACTCCTAGTATTATATTTGTTTTTGTTTTCTCATTTCCTTACGCTTATCTCTCTCTTATGCTATAAAGTGTCATGTGTTGCTGTGCAGAGTCGAACATTTTGTGACGTGTAGTAGCTATTATATAGAATGCATTTTCTGACAAGTAGGAATCACATAAGGCTGTCATTTTGACTGTCATATTCAAGTTGATTTTCTTTTCCATGTCATTACTGATGAATATTTTGTATTATGTCATGGTGCAGCTGTAGATGCAATGATTAGCTCTTCTCTGCACGTGTGTTTTGCAGATACGTCAGTACACTACTATGTCATGCTGTTGCGGTCCGGAGTCAACATTGTTGCATCCCGCTGTGTTTCCACACAGGACTCAATGGTGCTTGGCTGCCTGGAACTCCCAGGACAGATTGTGATGAACTGTGTGCCATGTGACTTCGCTGCCTACCTCGACGTCTATGCCATGGTCTGTAGTGCACAACTGTTACAGTGGTCAGTCTAGAATGTGCCTGCCCCGTGTGGGCCCGGGGCATTCCCCCCTTTTTATCCCTTCACTTTCGCAATTCTCCACCTCCTACTTTTTTTATCTTTTAGTATCTTACTTTTTACTTTTTCCTTTTTTTTACTTGCTTCATCTATTTTCTTGCTTTTCCATACCTTCCCATTCTACCAGAATACTCCCACTTCGTTTTGTCGTATGAGGCGACTAAACCTGGCTTTAGTTTTTTTTGTTGATTTTATGTTAAATGTATTTTTATTAACCAAAGCCCCGCAGCGAAGCATTGCTTTCGGCGATTATTGGAAATACTCTACGGGGCAAAAGAATGGTGTTGACTCATTCGGTCATAACTCTGCTGAAAGTGAACGATTTGGATGAAATCTGGAACAGTGTGAGCCAAATGTTGGGGGCTGGCCCTGGCAGAAATCTGGAACAGTGTGAGCCAAATGTTGGGGGCTGGCCAGTGGCCCTGGCAGATTTTGGGCGCGATCCGCACAGTACCGACAGTTTGAGAGGGAGCCGAAATTTTGTTGTCATGCGAATAACGCACGATTTTACCGATTTCCCGTCAGACGAATTCTACGACGTTTGAACACAACAACGTCGATCGGTGTCGCCATGTAAACTTTGAGCAACAATGACTGGATGATGAGAGGAGAAATTGTTAGAATTGTTCCATACTGGATTGTTAACGACATTTGTATTGATCCACACACGTGATCAGTTCTTGCAAATGACTGTTGGTTTAGTTTAGGTTTAGCTTTTTAGGCTACACTGTCTTGTCTGCACGAGTGCACAAGATGTGGCATGTTGCTACAGATGTGGTTTGTGTGTCTGTCTGTGTGTTGTGCACGTGGGTGAGCTGTGCAAAAATGGCTGAACCGATCGAGATGCCATTTGGGGTGATGACTGACTTGGGTCCAAGGAACCCTGTATTATTAATTGTAGAATCAAACGAATACATTCTTCACTGCAAGGGTTGATGAGACAGTAATACTGCCTTTTGCAAAATTACTTTGGACACATGTTTTTGCTGTTTTAGCTGCAGCCGTTTTGTGTGAGTTTAGGGTTGGGTTATATATTTTTGGGTGTTGTGAGTTTTGGTTATTAGTAGCAGTGCAGTGAATTGAGTGTAAAGACTAGTCTCTGAGGTCATATGTCAAATGTGTATGTTCACTCGTTATGTAATTGTCTCGGCATGTCCAGTACCTAATTGTTTCTTTGCTAATGTCAGGCAGTGCCACGTGACCAGTCATCTTTGACGCCGAAGAAGACTCCAAAGTTCAGTCGGAAAGCACACGACAGTCATCTGTTGTCAGTCCGTCCGACGAGTTTCTGTCAAGTTGCCAGCCTGCAGCTCACTCCAGACTCACTGGGAAAAACTCATTTTCCTATGGATGGGGTTATTGTTATTTCTTGTTCATATGTATCTGTTCTATGTTTATATAATCAAATGCTAATAGGAATCCAAAAAATAATTGCAGTTAACACGATTTTAAAATTTGGCATTCATTGTGTTCACTTTCATCATTGTTGTTGCCATTTTGTTAAAAAAAATCCATTCAATGTTCATTTGTTGAATTATGGCACAATTTTGGCTACAGGATTTGAGCATCTCACAAAGATAGGGACTAAGATGAACAGTTGCATCAACATCCTCATGAAACTTGTTAATTTCAGCTGCTTCCCCACCTCCTACTCTTAACTTTTAGTATCTTTTACTTTTAACTTTTCCTTTTTTATTCGCTTCATCTATTTTCTTGCTTTTCCATTCCTTCCCATTCTACCAGAATAGTCACACTCCATTTCCAGGCCAGAAGTCACAGGATGCGACTACACCTGGCTTTAGTTTTTGTATGTGTTGGTTTTGTGTTATATGTATTTTTTAGTTAAGGATGCATGCTTGTTGTTGTCGTATTTGATTTAGTTGTCTTGTGGTGTGATAGTTGTCTCTTCCTGTTGTGGACGCTAGTGTGGTAATTTAAATGAGCCTCTTGATCCCTTTTCCTTTTTGGGTGGCTGCTGAACAAAAAGGCGGCCATGGTTGACGTTAATATGTCGCTAGCCTTCCTTTACTGCTTAGGGATAGCTCTCCGCACGTGACCTTTCATCTCTGTTATAGCCATATTTGTGCTGAAAAGGGACATTAAAGTCTAGCTAGCTACTGATGACCTACTTAGATGTCAGAGGTCATAGGGCAAAGGTCAGGATTATGTGTAGTGGTGAAGTCATCCACATCGATGCTCGGGTTTCGGCCGTCTTTTAGTTGGACATTTTTAATTGTGTTTGTTACAATTACACCAAAGATGGCTTTGTTTTTGCGATATGAAATTGTGGTTGCTACAATTACAGCAAAGGTGATGATATTCTGCATGTATTGCAGTATACTGGTTTCACATAATCTGTTCATAGGTGGCGTATGCATGCCCGCTTCAGGGAACGGTGTTTGCCAGATTGACGCACGCTCCAGAGATGAATGTTTTCCATCGCGGTTTGCTGGTAAGCTGCACTGCATAACAGGAAAATAAATGTTCATTATACCATAGTGTTTGCAGAGAAAGCATGCACACGAGTGGCTCAGCTGTATTTCTAATTCATGTTTCATGTTTGGGTACGGAGACAGTGTAGTAACACCACTGAGGTGAACTCTTAGTGTCTTTTCCCAAATGTGATTGCGCTGGTTGCTGTTAGCAGTGGAATGCAAGTAGTGACATTACTTCTAACATAACATAGTGGGGGTGGAGGGGGCAGGTTCCCCTATCCTTTCCCATTTTGGGTTGACTGAACAAAAAGGCAACGAGTTTGGGAGGTTACTGTATCATTGGCCATCCTTAACCTGGCAGAACTAAAACTAAAACTCCACCCAAGACCTTGTCCCCAATATAGCCTATTTTTGTGTTGAAAGGGGACGTTAATCTCCCAACCAACCAACCTTTATATAGTTGTCATCCAATAACTTTTAGCTAAGATTAGTAAGTAATTACAATACCTATGTGTGTAACTGTGTGTGCATATACTGCATGTTTTGTAATTGTTATTGAATGATATGTATATTGTACTGTTGGCTGCATTTGCTTGTTTTCTCAGCAAATGAAAATACATACAGGTAATGTTCTGTCATTTATTACTTGGAGACTTTGTTTAAGCATTTATACGTCTCGTCAGCAGTGTGTGATATGTCACTAGGTGTTTTTGTTCATGGCAGAATGTGTTCTCTGAATCTGAGATGGAAGGTTGGAGGAGACACTGGTGTGTGCTGAACAGTGATCAGATTTCACTTTGGGATCATCCCGTTGCTGAGATTTACAAGGTGCCATTGTTATGTTAGTTAACTAAATAATAAGTAAAACTAAAAATATTGCTTACAGTTAATTATAATAAAACGTATAACTAAAAGAATGTACATCAGTAACTGAATAAGAATAAATATGATAATACGAACATCATTAAAAGTATAACTGAATTATGTGATTAACTAATTAATTAGTGATTTTTAATGTATCACGATTAATTCTTGTAGTCTGTTGCTACTGTATATTTATTATGGCATTCTAATGGCAGGGTGCCGCAATAATAGAAAAACACTAAAGATCTTACATACAGAATAGCTACAAATGATTGAACAAATCATATTATTTAGTTATAATCAACAATGGTCCTCCTGTTATCTGGTAAAAGTTGAGGGTGAATTTTTGTGACATTACATTTTAAGGATGATCTGCATTTGCATTGTCGAAAAAAACTTACTTGTAGATACCAAGTATGTCTCACAGAATGCGTACAAAAAGTAAACAATGTAATTGTGATTTTTTTAATGTTGTGTAATGCAAGGAAAGATAGGTAATGTAACTTTAGTATTATTTCTGTTTATGAACAACTGAGGAATTTCATTAGTATTCATTTACTGTTCAAACAAGTGTATTATTGCTAATCATTCACCGTTCACTTTTGTTCAGTGATCCAGATGGTCTGCACCTGTTAGAACTGTATCGTTGTGAAGACATTTTTAGAAATGCAAAATATATTGATGTGTGTACTTTCTGTTTCTGTATAAATTCACATGACAAATGTAAAATATGACTTAATTTATAATGGTACAGAGACAGTGGCGCGGTGTCGCAATGGGTAGAGCATTGGACGTGCGATCAACAGGTCGTGGGTTCAAATCTTACTCGGGGGCAAATGCTGCATAACAACATTGGGCAAGTTATATAACTTGGTACTGGCCAAGAGGTAGTGATGCTCTGCGGCTGAGAAGGTAACCGCAGACCTGGCGGAAAGTAATGGCAGCCTGGTGGATGACTTATAGTCTCCTATGGGCTGACTGCCTGTACACCGGAATCAGCTTCGGGCCCAATGCTCGGTAACGAGTATGGGAAGCCTTTACCTTTTTTACGGAGACAATACAGGTAGCACTGCAAGTCTTCTCCTTAGTCTGAAAGTGCTAGTTGCTGTTTGCAAGGGCACGCGGGCAGTTAAACGTTGCTTAAACAAAATCTTAGCTGGGATTGCTGGCTAATACAGTGCAACCCACTTAATCGCATACCGTTTAATTGCATATCCCGTTATATTCCAATAAAATGTCAAAAACCAAAACCAAAATGCATTCTTCCTTGCTTTAAATTCCTGCTTAATTGCATACCTGTTAATCGAATAGTTCTTCTGCTTATTTGCATGCCAGTGTGCAAAAACGTTCCCTGTTAATGGAATAAGTTGGCTGTCAACGCATACTGTGGTCTGTTTCTAAGTAGCTATCAACACATCAATGCTGACATGTCAGCCTGTATGTAGACACGACCGCCTTCAGACAGGCAGGCGATTTCCTGTAATCTGATCCAGTCTGTGCTTAATGATCTGATAACACTATTGTTGCTGCGGAGACGCTGGATAGGGAAACACGTTGGAGCTGTACGTGGACGGGTGACGGACGGATCGCGGTACAATCAGCGATCATTCTTGCAGATAAAAGATCAGTTTGCTTTCTAGGCTTACTGGGCTTACGGCAGGCAGTCTTGGTCATTGAGCTGTAGTGAAAAGATGGCCGCGAAGTGAATGCGAACGTTTAGTAACAGACGGCGCATGCAGACATGCTCCCGCTTAATTGCATAGCCCGGATAATAGCATAAAGCTTGGCTTAATGGCTCCCAGACAATTATCCGAGTTGCAGTGTATAGGTGACCTGTATAATGACAAAAATTGTTGTTGTTGTTGTTGTTGTTGTTAATTTATGACACGTTTGAAGTCATCAAGAACAAATAGTGTGATTTGTGGACTCCAGCTGCAACAAGTTGTAGGAATACTATTTTTAACAAACTATTTATGGTCTTTGAGAAAATCCAATTTATACATCACTACTGGCAAATAATATTCCAATAACATTGTGTGAACAGTCAGCTGCAATGAAAAATTTGTGCATGACTTTCAACAGAGTTTGTATAGTTGATAAAACGTACAATTTGAAACTCTGTAACGTCTGTATAATCAGATGCCTCCTGATAAATTTTTCAGTAATTTTTGCAATGGCGTTGGTGACTCAGTGTGCATAGAAGAAAATGGGTTATTTTGGACATATTCCACTGGTTAGGTACATGAGTTACTGGTGATGATTATCGGAGCTGCCAAGTAGTTAGCCAGTTCTCTGGGAAATATTTTTACTGTCGTAAGTACGGATGCTTTTAGACATATTTTGGTTAATTTTCTTCCAAATGTAAGAGTTTTTATAGGCATCTTGAGCTGAATTATTACTTATTGTTGTGCTTTAGTAATATTCACTGATTGCGACACCTGCTTGTGCAGGAGGCAGCGGCCGTGATTGACTTGCGGCAGTGTATCACTGATGAAGTGGTTCCGGTCGCACTTGGCAGCTCAACAGAAGCAAATACGATGGAATTAACAGCTACTTGGAATATGCATAACAGTAACAAAAACGACATCAATGCAACCAGGTTATCATTAGCTACTTTTCAGAGAATTTTAACTGGAAATTTGTCATTTAACTGTTACAGTGTTTATAAAGCTGACAGCATATAACAAACAAAACATGTTACAGCTCGTACTACAATACAGTATGCAAACAACAAGGTGACTCGTTTTAAATTTTGGAGGTTGCAATCATGTCCCTGGAATGGCGGAAGCGACAGACGTCAAATTTGATTTATAGGTAGGCTATATCGAGTGTTAGCCTTGGGTTGATAAACTGCCCCTAATTGGTGTGGTCAGTGTCGCGTGACCTGTTTTTTTAAATTTTGGAGCTTCAGTCATATCTTTGGAATGGGTGAAACTACACATTTCTTGGTTTGCAGATTGGTATTGAGGAGTATTCGCGAATGCGTGATAGATTATCCCCAAAGAGAATGTTTTCAGGGCCATGTGACCTCTTGAAATGTTGAGAAATAACTGATAATATCTTGGAAACCATGCAAGATAGCTATCAAATGGCACCAATATTAATGACCTTCAGTGACCTCTGAGGTCACTTTTACTGTTTGAAACCCTTCTAATTGCCATACATAGAGAAAGGCAGCATGTATTATCCATGATATGTTTATTCGCCTATTGCAAGCCTTTTCAAATGTGATTTTTCATACAGCTGTTCAGCAGTGGACACGTTTCAACTGACAGTGCATCACGCGGTCCCTCTGTGATAGCTGAGCTTCTTGTAATATTGTACAAGTTAGGCTTTAAAATGCCTATTCATGCCCCAAAATGGGAGTTTTTGGGGATTTCACCTCTTGAATGGGGAGTAGTATCAATGCGATCCCAGGAGGCACTTCCTTGCATGGAAACACGTCATATGATGTATAGCTGATTCAAACTCAGTCCAGTGGTTGGGGCTGGGCATGAGCCAGAGAATAAATTTCAAAAAGAAGGTCGACTAGGAAACCAAAAATGTGACAGGTCACGTGTTCGCCCAGACCACCAACGTTTGTCACAGCACCACATGGATTTGCGTGTATGGTCATAACCCGTGATGTAGTTATATATTCCAATTATCACCAAAGTCCGTTCAGGGATTTAGGAACCGCAGGGGGTCGAAATTTGGCCATTTCCATTAATTTGGCTACCATACAGGCCGAGATGATGTGGAGAAGTAAATATTTACAAATTCTGTTACTGACAGTCACTGCTTTGATTTTGTTACTGGCCCGCCTAATGGACCAGTATTATTTTGCATGCTGGCGTCTGTTGTCTGTCTGTGTCGTCTGTAACGCTACCGGGTGCGTGGTCGGACGGCCGGGTCGGCCGCCGGGCGAGTGGGCGGTCCGGCGGCCGACACTGCACGGCGGGCCAGTACGGTTACATCCCGTTAGGGCGACACCTTGTTTTGCTAGCTCTGCAGTCCAGCATGTTAACATGTTACGACTTGGTGTGTTGTTGCAGACATTGGCTGATGGCAGACAGTAACCAAGAATGTCGACTGTGGTGTGATCGTGTGAACGTAGTGCTGCACGACCTGCGTACTTGGCATCCGTATGCTGTGCCGTCAGTCCGCGGCAAACAGAAATTTGCTCAGTCAAAACAGTGCTTCTAGCTCAATGGAACCTACGCCGTATTGTTGTATCTGGTTTTATTTGCCAAACTGTTTACGTTGTCTTTGGCAGGTGTGCATCAGCTCTTATATTCCGTTCCGTAGCAACGGCACAGTGGCAGATCCGCGTGGGCTTGTTGGGTTTGGCTGAACCCCCTTCTGCCTCACATCGCCATATAAAACCGCCGTCTGTAATGCTAAGTTAATGAAACACTGTTTTGATTTCTTTCAGAATGCGTCATAGTCGTATAAGTTACAGAAGATTATCAGCTTCTTGGGGACTTTGTCTCTCAGGCCCCCTACGTTGGCTTGCCCCTGAATACCACTGAGGACTCCAACCGCAGACCTCCTGCTGAATTGCATTCCCAAATCCTGGATCTGCCGCTGACTGTGTTCTGTGTTTATTCCATGTAGCTTAAAGTGTCCATATGGTTTTTAGAATATTTTTATTGTAGAAGCTTTCTTGGCTGTATTTGAACAGAGTGTTATACTAATAT